>Ga0209075_1000398_pt1 | contig 42109 bp, 39 predicted proteins | sample Stecom2011_FD_187523 | JGI IMG/M metagenome (GOLD analysis project Ga0209075, IMG submission 187523) | Agricultural soil microbial communities from Utah to study Nitrogen management - Steer compost 2011 (SPAdes) (version 2) | ecosystem: Environmental > Terrestrial > Soil > Agricultural land...
GTTTTCTCCCCAAAACAAAAATGAATTATTATTAAGATTAGAAGGACTCTTCATTCTTACAATTCCGGTTCCTTTAGAATCATTATGTACATTACTACCAGTAGTTTTACCAATTCCAGCTACATGGTGGTCGAAAACCTTATTACCATCATCGTGAGTATAATAATTATTTTCTGCAAGTGGAATATTATATTTTGCCGATAAGTAGTTATCTATAATAATTCTCTGTGCTTCATTTATAGCACTTTTATACATAATAACTTCTCCTATATCACCTTTAAAATGATATCTAGCTGCTCCCTCATTTGCTCCTGCACCGATTCTAAATGGGGCTGGTTTATCACTCGTAACTGCCACCATTGGATGGCTTGTTTTAACGCTGTAGTCACTATCAACAAAAAGACTAGTGTTATTTCTCCCACTATGTTTGTAATTTATATTTTGAATAGACCATTGATTTAATGTAGAAATATTACTATTTGTATGATGCCAAACCACATTATAAACACGCCAATCACTACCTGAACCTGTCCAATATAACCAATGATTACTATTTATACTAGAGTATAAAACAAACCCTTTTTTATTAAAATTAGGAAATTCGTAATACTCATTACGACTAGAAATAACTGCCTGGTAATCATCATTAATTTTAACTTTACTAGCAGTAAAGACACTAAACTCATCAGGGTTTAATTCTTGTTCAAAAGGTTTTTGAAAATAGTTAGTCTCCCCATCAAAATTATAAGTACTATATCCATTAACTGAATTCGCTTGAAAAGCAGCCCCATTTCCTTCTCTAAAATCAAATCCTCTTCCTGATTGATCTGTCCATTTAGTATTGGTATTATTGCCTCTATCAGCATCCAACCACAACACTAAATCTGAAGCCCCATTAGTAGACCCTACCCCACCAGGTCCGTTTGGAACTTGGGCTTGAGAAAACAATGGGTTAATAAAAATGCTTATTATAGTAAAAGCGAAGAATTGTAAATATTTTATCATGTTGATTTGGACCTTTTTTTTCGGCCTGCAAAGATAACATGAAAAGACTGATTTAGAACAGGTTTAGCCTGGATTTAGCTGAAATGCATATTTCAACGACAACAGAATTTTAATAGTAAAAATATTGTTAAAATTATAGAAAAATAGAGCCTTTTTGGAGTTAAAGCACTTAAAACCTATCTAATTAAAACTCCAGTTCTTATAATCTGCTGAAGCCTCGAGTCTTTCCTCCAAACTATCTTCTAATTCAGGGAAGAAATCTATTCCAGTAAGTTTCTCTATAGAATCCACAGGAACTACAAACTTGTACAAAGGAAGCCTGGAGTTTTCATGAGGCATTAAAAAGGCTATCATTTTTGTCTTGCCAGAATTTGTATCTATCAAAACCTTATAAAATTGTTTAGGCACAGATACTCGCTCTTCACCAATAGTTTCAAGGTTATCTTCTAACACACCTCCTGTTACAACAAAAACACCATTATATTTGTCTGCCCAATACCTAACTTTTTGTTCTAAAGTATTCCAAATTCCAGAATTAAATTCATGGTCCTGAGGACTGATATTACTTGTTAAAAAAGTTTCATTAAATGCCTCCTGACTATAAGTTCTGTCACCTGCTGGACATAAATGCCCTCTATCAAAACCTGACTTTTTATAATTTCTCCAATGTGCAGCTCCAGTTTTTACTGCTGGATCAACTTCAAAATAAGGTCTTGTATAATTGGTATTGGTAAGATGTTCCTTTTTTAATTCGTAGGCTACCCATTCTGCTTGTTCATGAGGTTCGCTATAGGATAAAGAATAACCTTCATGGTGAATAACTTGACCTGTAGTACTTGTAGGCAAAAAAAACTCGTTGGTAGCACTTTTTACTGTTTTACCTGAAGCTACAAACTCTTGCTGTTCGTTTTCTTCTAAATAAAACTCCACATAAAGAACGCCACAAAAAATGAGGATGGCAATTATAGAATATATATTTCTTTTTTTCATTATAAAAAACCTGCAAATCCCAATTATTTAAGATTTGCAGGTTGATTTGTTTATTGTAAAGATGCTAAACTAGCTTTTAAAGTTTCAATTTTCGCCAAGGCGTCTGCCTCTTTGTTACGTTCGTTAGCAATAACTTGTTCTGGAGCACCAGCTACAAAACGTTCGTTAGCTAATTTCTTTTGAACGGATTTCAAGAAACCTTCTGTATAATTTAACTCGTTTGTTAACTTCTTTATTTCAGCTTCTATATCGATAGCTCCAACAATTGGTATAAAGTACTCGTTGGATTTCACTCTGAAGGTTAACGCGCCTTCTACAGCTTCAGTGGTATACTCCACGCCTTCGAGATTTCCTAATTTAGCAATAACCTCATCGAAAGTGCTTGTTGTGTTTTCTTTATTGATTACTGAAAAACCGATAGCGTCTTTAAAAGCAATGTTCTTTTCTTTTCTAATTGTTCTAATTCCAGAAACCACCTCTTGAGCAAACTCAAATTCTGAAATTAAGGACTCATTAACCGGTTTGGTTTCTGGCCATCTAGAAATTATTAATGCTTCTTCTGGTGTTCTCTCAGAAATATATTGCCAAATTTCTTCAGTAAGAAATGGCATAAACGGATGTAATATTTTTAAAATATCCTCGAATATAGCAACAACGCTTTTTAATGTTTTAGCGTCAATTGGTTGCTGATAGGCCGGTTTTACAATTTCTAATAACCACGAAGCAAAATCGTCCCAAATTAGCTTATAAGTCGCCATTAAAGCATCAGACAAACGGTATTTGCCATAATGATCTTCAAGCTCTATTAATGTTTTTTGGAATTTTGATTCAAACCATTCTATAGCAATTTCACTTGATTTAGGTTGTGGAATGGAATTATCAACCTCCCATCCTTCAACCAGTCGGTAAGCATTCCAAATTTTATTGGCAAAGCCTTTTCCTTGTTGACATAAAGTTTCATCGAACATTAAATCGTTACCAGCTGCTGAACTTAATAAAAGACCTACTCGAACACCATCTGCTCCATAATCGTCAATTAATTTTAAAGCATCCGGAGAATTCCCAAGAGATTTACTCATTTTACGACGTTGCTTATCACGAACCAATCCTGTTAGGTACACATTGTTAAATGGTCGTTCGTCCTTGTACTCATAACCAGCAATAATCATACGCGCTACCCAAAAGAATAAAATATCTGGACCTGTAACAAGATCGTTAGTTGGATAGTAATATTTAATGTCCTCGTTTTCTGGATTTCTAATTCCATCAAACACACTCATTGGCCATAACCAAGAAGAAAACCAAGTGTCTAAAGCGTCGGTTTCCTGACGTAGGTCGGTAACCTTTAATTGCTGGTTATTAGATTTTTCTTTGGCAAGCTTAAGCGCTTCTTCGATAGTTTCTGCAACTACAAAATCTTCTTTTCCGTCGCCAAAATAGTAAGCTGGAATTTGTTGTCCCCAAAGTAATTGTCTTGAAATATTCCAATCGCGGATATTTTCCATCCAATGTCTGTAGGTATTCTCGAATTTTTTTGGAAACAATTTAATTTCTGCATCTTCACCTAAAACAGCTTCGATAGCAGGCTTAACCAAGTCTTCCATTTTCAAGAACCATTGGTCACTTAATCTTGGTTCGATAACGGCTTTGGTACGTTCTGAAGTACCTACTTTATTAACATGCGTTTCGGTTTTCACCAAAAAGCCTTTTTCTTCTAATTCTTTTGAGATTTCTTTTCTTACAACAAATCGATCCTTTCCTTCATAGTGCAATCCAAAACTATTTAAAGTAGCATCGTCATTAAAAATATCGATAACCTCTAAATTGTGTTTATCTCCTAAATTCTTATCATTTTCATCATGAGCTGGAGTAACTTTTAAACAACCTGTACCAAATTCAACATCCACATACTCATCTTCAATAATTGGAATAACTCGGTTACACAATGGAACTATGGCTTTTTTTCCTTTTAAATGTGAAAAACGCTCGTCGTTTGGATTAATACAAATAGCTGTATCACCTAAAATAGTTTCCGGACGTGTTGTAGCAATAGTAACTTTTTCGTCGCTTCCTTCTATATTGTACTGTAAATAATATAGGTTTCCTTGACGTTCTTCGTAAACTACCTCCTCATCGGAAAGGGTGGTTTTAGCTTCTGGATCCCAATTTACCATTCGGTAACCACGATAAATTAAACCTTTGTTATGCAAGTCAACAAAAACTTTAATAACAGCTTCACTCATATCCTCATCCATGGTGAATTTGGTTCTATCCCAATCGCAAGAACAACCAAGTTTTTTAAGCTGCTCCAAGATAACACCACCATATTCATGTGTCCAATCCCAAGCATGAGCCAAAAACTCATCACGTGTAAGGTCGTTTTTATCTATTCCTTGCTCTTTTAATTTAGCAACCACTTTAGCTTCCGTAGCAATGGATGCGTGATCTGTACCAGGAACCCAACAAGCGTTTTTACCCATTAATCGGGCACGACGTATTAATACATCTTGAATAGTATTGTTTAGCATATGCCCCATGTGCAAGACTCCCGTTACGTTTGGCGGTGGAATTACAATGGTATATGGTTCTCTTTCATCTGGTGTAGAATGAAAATAATTATGTTTCATCCAGTAGTTGTACCATTTACTTTCTACTTGACTGGCATCATATTTTGATGGAATTTGCATACTTTGGAATAGTTTTTGAAATGTAATAGACAAAAGTACTTATATTTATTTTTTTGGTAAAATTATATGCATGTATAATGTCTATTTAAATAAGTTTAACATTTTAAGAAGTGTGTTATACATCTAATTTTTTGCGAAATAATTAAAAAGTAACTAAGTTTACCATCTTATAAAATCATAAAATTATGAAACATTTATTTACAGTATTATTTATCAGCATGTTAAGTTTATCTGTTTCCGCTCAAGAAAAAACGGCGAAAATTGAATTCAAAACAGATGTTATTGACTATGGTACAATAGAAAAAGGAGCCGATGGTGTTCGTGTATTTGAATTTACAAATACTGGTAATGCCCCTCTAATTATTTCTAAAGTTAACTCTAGTTGTGGCTGTACCGTTCCGAAAAAACCGGAAGGACCTATTCAACCTGGAGAATCTGGTGAAATTCAGGTAAAATACGATACAAACCGTGTAATGCCAATTAGAAAAACTATTACAGTAATATCTAATGCAGACACACCAACTGTAGCCTTAAAAATTAAAGGTGATGTTATAGATTCTAGCAAAACAAATGTTCTTGAGAAAAAGAGTACAAGTGTTATGGAAAAATAACTACACAGTATAAAATTAAAGCTTAATAAAACCTTGAGGAATCCTCAAGGTTTTTTTTTATTTTTGAAACACATCGTCAAGGTAAAACACGAAGGTTAGTTCCACACCATTCCTTTCCACCTCTAATTTTATACGCTGCCCATGCTCATCATAAAACATATGTGAAATTTGTTGTAGGGTAAACCTATCAGTAGATTTATTGTTGATATACAAAATAACATCTCCCAACATTAACCCTGCCTTTTCTGCGGGAGAATTTTCCCGAAGCTCTACTATGGAATAAGCAGGCTTTAAACTAAACTTATATTTAGTCTTTAATAAAACGATAGAGTTATTTTCCATAAAATCGTCATCAGACCTATAATCATAATCCTTTTCCTTAGTCAACCGTACAGCATTCTGTTCCAATTCTATTCCGCTTTTGTTATAGCTGAATGCCTCTTTAAATCGTTTGTTTTTTTTAAACGTAACTGCGCTATTAGGATAATCGATAATTAGATTAAACCGTTTTAAAAAATCTCCTGCAATACTTCCATTTCTACCTTTATGCTGTTTAACATAAACTAAAGATTCCTGATTGGGAAAAGATACATTCACATTATTTAATTGGAATTTATTTACTAGAACTTTTTCAATTTTAGAACGTTTTCCATAAACACTTCCCGTTAAACCATGACCTAAAAAGTCTTCAAAAAAAACCTTGTTAGTTACAATGCCCAAACTATCATCTTCAAAAAGCCACAGGGCGTCACTTCCTCCGGAATCGATAAGTAATTTTACTGGAATTTGTTTACCTTTTATTTCAACATTTAAATAAACATAAGGTTTGTTTTTATAAAACTCCATCTCTAAAGTTTCGCTCGAACGACAGGTTTTATAATTGTAAACCATGGGATTTGTAAGTCGAATGTACTCGGAATCATAATTTATTTCCACTACAAAATCCTTTAATAAATCGTAACCAATAATACCATGAATTGGGAATCCTAATCTTGGTGCAAAATTGAGGTTTGGACTGTAAACAGCATAGAGTTCTTGATTCAGATTAACGGCATCACCAATTTTTGATATGTTATTTGTAGACTGTAAGGCTTTAATAGCTTCACCTTCACCCAAACCCCTTAAGAAAATAGTTTTAGTGTTTTTAATTTGAAGCGAATCGGTAATATTTAAGAAGTTAAAAATAATGGTCTTATTTACACCTGAATCCAAAATAAAAGACAACTCTACACCATTAATTTCTACTGGAATAATGATTAGGTTATTTATAAGTTTAAATCTTATTTTGTCAGTTTCTTTTTTATTCTGAATAACAAAGTTTCCTTGTGAAAAACCAACAATGTGAAGACAGCATGCAAAAAACAAAAAGAAAATTAACTGTTTCATTTATTCGAGTATTAGAAAAGCATGAAAGAACGAATTCTACAAACTCAAATATGACTACTGCATAGATGAACCAGAGCATATAAATTCACTTATTACGGAATTTACAAATTCTTTTATTATTAATTTAAATTTCTAAGATTTATTTCCTAAAACTTTAAGACAAATTTTCAAACCTTTCAGATAATTTTTAGACCTTTGCTCCTTTAATAAAATCGTATCATGCCAAGTATATCCAAAAAAGGGCAGCACATGCCACAATCGCCAATTAGAAAGCTAGTACCTTATGCTGAAATGGCTTATAAACAAGGAAAAACTGTTTATCATTTAAATATTGGACAACCAGACATTAAAACACCTGAAATTGCCTTAGATGCAGTAAAAGTGCATTCTTTAGATATTTTAGCCTACACCAGATCTGAAGGTTCTGATGAATACAGAAGAAAAATTGCCAATTATTATACGCAACATGAAATTCAAGTTGATAAAAGCGATATAATTGTAACTACTGGAGGAAGTGAAGCCTTATTGTTTGCTTTTGGAAGTGTTATGGATACAGACGACGAAGTTATTATTCCTGAGCCTTTTTACGCAAATTACAACGGTTTCTCCACAGCTTCTGGCGTGAACATTGTTCCGGTAATCTCTAAAATTGAAGACAATTTCGCATTACCTCCAATAGAGGAATTTGAAAAATTAATCACCCCAAAAACCAAAGCTATTTTAATTTGTAATCCTGGAAACCCAACAGGATACTTATATTCTAAGGAGGAAATTAAAAAACTAGCTACCATAGTAAAGAAACACGACCTCTTTTTAATCTCAGATGAAGTTTATAGAGAGTTTGTGTACGATGGAGAAAAGCACTACTCTATCATGCAAGAAGAAGGTTTAGAAGAACACTCTATCATGATAGATTCTGTATCTAAACGTTACAGCATGTGTGGCGCAAGAATAGGTTGTTTGGTTTCAAAAAACAAAGAAGTTATTTCTACAGCTTTAAAATTTGCTCAAGCAAGATTAAGCCCTCCAACCTTAGCTCAAATTGCTAGTGAAGCTGCTTTACAAACACCACAAAGTTATTTTGATGATGTTATTGAAGAATATGTAGCCCGTAGAAACACCTTAATTTCTGAATTAGAAAAAATAGAAGGCGTAAAAGTTGCTAAACCAAAAGGAGCCTTTTATTGTATAGTTGAACTTCCTGTAAAAAACTCAGATGCATTTGCACAATGGCTTCTAGAAAGTTTTGATGTAAATGGTGAAACGGTAATGGTTGCTCCAGCGGCTGGTTTTTATTCAACTCCAGGAGTTGGTGTAAACCAAATTAGAATTGCCTATGTATTAAATCAGGATAGTCTTAAAAAAGCGGTTAGCATTTTAAAAGAAGCTCTTAAAGTTTATAAAGATTAGTGCAAATTAAACATAACATATCCTTAAAACCATACAACACCTTTGGCATTGATGCATTGGCCAAACATTATATTGGTATAAATAGTGTAGACGAGCTAAAACAAGCTTTAAACCTAAAAGAATATCCCAGTATTTTTGTGTTAGGTGGTGGTAGCAATATGCTACTAACAAAAAATATAGATGCTCTTGTATTACATCTTAACATCAAGGGCATCTCTATTATTTCTGAAGATGATGAGTTTGCTATTGTACAGGCCAATGCTGGCGAAAACTGGCACGAATTTGTACTTTGGTGTTTAAACAATAACTTTGGCGGACTTGAAAACCTTTCCTTAATCCCTGGAAATGTTGGCTCTGCTCCCATTCAAAATATTGGAGCTTATGGCGTAGAATTAAAGGACTCTTTTGTTTCTTGCCAAGCTTTGGATATAGCTTCAAGAACCTTGAAAACCTACACCAAAACAGAGTGTAATTTTGGTTACCGAAACTCTGTTTTTAAGGAAGAAAAAGGAAAAAACATTATTTGCAATGTCACCTTTAAACTTTCGAAAAAAAACCACACACTCCATACATCCTATGGGTCGATAGCTAATCAATTAACTGAAATGGGAATTGAGCATCCAACCATTCAAGATGTTTCGCAGGCTGTAATAAAAATCAGGCAAAGTAAACTTCCTGATCCAAAAAAAATAGGCAATAGCGGTAGTTTCTTTAAAAACCCTGTTATTTCAAAAGAAAACTACTTAAAATTAAAAGAAAATTTCGAAGACATTCCTGGCTATACCGTATCTGATACCGAAATAAAAGTTCCGGCTGGGTGGCTTATAGAAAAAGCTGGGTTTAAAGGAAAACAATTTGGCGACTATGGCGTTCATAAAGAGCAAGCCTTGGTTTTAGTAAACTACGGAAATGCCAAAGGACAGGAAATTTTGCAATTGGCACAATTAATCCAAAAAACAGTACATCAGATTTTTGACATTACAATAGATGCCGAGGTAAACATTATTTAATTAAAAAACTCTAACTTTGGTTTTCACCCAACTAATTAAAAACACATTAATTCACCAACCTTGAGCACACCTATCGAAATAGAAATAGTTGGCCTACTCCAAAAAGGAGACAAAAAAGCCATCACCTTGCTATACGAAAACTATGCGGATGCCTTGTTTGGTGTCATTTTAAAAGTTTTAAACGACGAGGAGCTTGCTCAAGATGCTCTACAAGAAACCTTCATTAAAGTTTGGAAAAACTCCAAGTCTTATAACAGCAAAAAAGCCAAACTATTTACTTGGCTTTATCGTATAGCCTACAATACAGCTATAGACAAAATAAGGTCGCAAACAAATAAAACTGGTAAGGAAATCCAAATTGAAGATTCCAACGTATATATGTTAACATCAGAGGGATTAAACCAAGATGTTATGGACATTAAAACCCATCTAAAAACTTTAGATGAAAAATATCAAATAGTAATAAATGCCCTCTTTTTTGAGGGTATGACACAACAAGAAGCAAGTGAAGAATTAGACATTCCACTTGGAACCATTAAATCAAGATTAAAAATAGGATTACGTGAACTTAAAAAGATTTACGATCCAGAATAAAAACGAGTCATGAATGATAAAATAAATACATTTTTAAATTCTGACCTATTAGAAAAGTATCTTTTAGGTGATACTACTTCTGCCGAAACAGAAAAAGTTGAAACATATCTTTCTGAATACCCAGAAGTACAGAATGCCTACAACACCTTGCAAAACAACTTAGAAATTGTTTCTAAAAGTCAAGCTGTTGACGCCCCTAAACACATTTTAAGTAATATTTTAAATGAGTTAGACGAAGCTCCAGTTGTTAACATAAAGCCAGTAAAAAAATACAAAAAATGGCATCATTTGAGTATCGCTGCTAGTTTTGCAGCATTAATTTTTGCTGGAAGTTCATTGTTGTTTTTTACACAAAACCAAAGTTTAAAAATAGAAAACCAAAAAATTGTTGACGAAATCTACGATTTACGAAATGATATAAGCTTAAATAACAACAAGCTAAATGACATCATGCAACAGTTTAAACAGCTTAACAATCCGGAAACTGAGAAATACATAATAACCGGAAACAACCGAGCTAAAAACCTTAAAACAGTAGCTTATATTAACCCAAAAGAAAAAACGTCAATGATAGACGTAGTATCGCTACCTCAATTACCAGAAGACCAACAATATCAAATTTGGGCACAGGTACAAGACAAAATGGTTAGTTTAGGTATTTTAAGTGAAACTGATAGACAATTAAAACAAATTCCTTACACCGAAAACGCTTTAGGTTTAAGCATTACCATAGAAGAAAAGGGAGGCAGTCAAATTGGATCAAAAGAAAATGCCGTTGCCGAAATAACACTTCAAAAACACAATTAAAAAGTACTATATACTATTTAATTTAGAGCCTCACTTTTCCTTAAAAAAGTGAGGCTCTATTTTTATCATGTCTCATTAAAAGTTCGTAAATTTGCATTATAGTATGAGGCTTCAATAAACCTGCCTTAAACTTAAATAAAATACAAACTCATGAAACTATTTTTTATAACATTAATTTTATTAGGTCTTGCCATTGCAGGTATAGCTATAAAACTTTGGGCGAAAAAAGACGGAAAATTTGCTGGAACTTGTGCCAGTCAAAACCCTGCGCTTAATAAAAATGGTGAATCTTGTGGGTTTTGTGGTAAAACTCCTGAGCAATACGGCGATTGTAACGAAACCTCACATTCATAATACAACATTATGATGATTTTAGAGGTAGCACTCTACGCCTTCTTGGTGGTAGTTATTATTCAAGTTGTATACATTATATTTTTCTTCGGAAAATTCGCTTTTCTAAAACCTAACAAAAAACCTTCCACAGCCACAGCTATACCTGTATCGGTTATTATCTGTGCTAAAAATGAAGCAGAAAACTTAAAAGTTTTCTTACCTTCAATTATTAATCAAGACTATCCAAATTTTCAAATAGTATTGATTAACGATGCTTCCTATGACGAAACCTTCGAAGTAATGGAAGAGTTTGCCGAGCTTCATACCAATATCAAACTTGTTAATGTTGCAAATAACGAAGCGTTCTGGGCCAATAAAAAATACGCACTAACACTAGGTATTAAAGCGGCAAAACACAATCATTTACTTTTTACAGATGCCGACTGCAAACCAGTTTCACCACATTGGATTTCCGAAATGGCCTCTCATTTTAGCGAAAGAAAATCTATAGTATTAGGTTACGGCTCATATGCAAAAGTTAAAAACTCATTTTTAAATAAATTAATCCGCTTTGAAACCTTTTTAACAGCCATCCAATATTTTTCATTTGCCAAACTTGGCATACCATATATGGGTGTAGGAAGAAATCTAGCTTATACTAAAGATGAGTTTTTTAATACTAACGGATTTATGAGCCATATGTACATCCGCTCTGGAGATGACGATCTATTCATTAATCAAGTTGCCACTTCTCAAAATACTGAAATTTGTTTTTCAGAGGAAAGCTTTACTGAATCCACACCAAAAAAAACATTCAAGGACTGGATTACACAGAAACGCAGACATATAACTACGGCCAACCATTACAAAATAAAACATAAAATACATTTAGCTTTATTTTACCTAACTAATATTCTATTTTGGATTTTAACCGTTGTTTTACTATCTACATTGTTTAAATGGGAAGTTGTGCTTGGATTGTTTTTAATAAGAAGTATAGCTCAATTTATTGTTTATCATAAAGCTTCAAGAAAACTCAACGAAAAAGATTTATTAATTTACACTCCAGTTTTAGAACTTTTTTTAATAGCTTTCCAATTAAGTATTTTTATCAATAATTTGATCTCGAAACCTAAACATTGGAAATAAAAGAAGCGATACAGAAAGCTAAACAAAACGATCAAAAATCATTTAACTTCCTACTGGATACCTATTGGGATTATGTTTATGGCTTCCAGCTTAAACGTGTAGAAAATGAAAATGATGCGGAAGACATAACGATCCAAACTTTTTCCAAAGCATTCGACAAAATAGCTACGTTTAACGAAAGCTATGCTTTTAAAACTTGGCTAATTACTATCTCAAAAAACATTCATATTGATTTAGTTAGAAAAGATAAACGACAACCTTCTAATAGCATTTCTAACGACAATGAAAACTCGTTTTATGATATTTTAGATGAAACCCCTTCCGTTGAAGACAAATTAATTACGGAACAGAATTTAGCCAAGTTACTTCGCGACATAAAAAAACTAAAGCCTCATTACCAAGAAGTAATAAATTTAAGATACTTCCAAGAATTAAGCTACAAAGATATTTCCGAAGAGCTAAATGAACCAATAAACAATGTAAAAGTAAAATTGTTGAGAGCTAAAAAACTACTTGCTGCAATAATTAAAACCAAATCCCAATAAATTCTGTTTTAATATAAAGACTTTTCTACCACCAATTTTATCAGGCTTCAGTAGTTGTTCTTCCTTACTTTTGTATCTTTGTCATTGAAAAACACTTTGTAAATGGACAGCAAAACAGCTTCAAATACCTTACCTACAAGAGAGGCCAAGCCTAAGTGGTTAAGGGTAAAACTACCAACAGGTAAAAAATATACAGAATTAAGAGGTCTTGTAGATAAATACAAACTTAATACCATTTGTACCTCTGGTAGTTGCCCTAATATGGGAGAATGTTGGGGTGAAGGAACTGCAACTTTTATGATTTTAGGTAATATCTGCACCCGTTCTTGTGGGTTTTGTGGAGTACAAACTGGCCGTCCTGAAACCTTAGATTGGGATGAACCTGAAAAAGTGGCTCGTTCCATAAAACTCATGAAAATTAAACATGCTGTTTTAACAAGTGTTGATAGAGACGATTTAAAGGATATGGGAAGCATTATGTGGGCAGAAACAGTAAAAGCTGTTCGTAGAATGAATCCAGAAACAACCTTAGAAACCTTAATTCCGGATTTTCAAGGAATAGAACAACATATCGATAGAATTATAGAAGTAGCTCCTGAAGTGGTTTCACATAATATTGAAACCGTAAGACGCCTTACACGAGAAGTTAGAATTCAAGCGAAATACGACAGAAGCCTTGGTGTTTTAAAATACTTAAAACAACAAGGACAACGCCGAACTAAATCCGGAATCATGCTTGGACTTGGAGAGACGAGAGAGGAAGTTATAGAAACTTTACACGACCTGAAAGAAAATGAAGTGGATGTAGTAACAATTGGTCAATACTTGCAACCAAGCAAAAAACATTTACCAGTAAAACAATTTATTTTACCAGACCAATTTGAAGAATACAAACAAATTGGATTAGATTTAGGCTTCAGACATGTGGAAAGTAGCGCCTTAGTTCGCTCATCATACAAAGCTCAAAAACACATAAATTAATGATTCATGTAGCTATAAATGGTTTTGGACGTATAGGAAGACGTGTTTTTAGATTATTGCAAGACAACAAAAATATTCAAGTTGTAGCTATTAACGATCTTGCTGATACTAGAACTCTTAGTCACCTACTAAAATACGACAGCATTCACGGTATTCTTAAAGATCATGTTACTTTCGATGAAGAAAATGTAATTGTAAATGATAGAAAAATCCCATTTTTACATGAAAACCACCCAAAGGACATTAATTGGAATCCTTATAATATAGACATAGTTATTGAAGCTAGTGGGAAATTTAAAACTCGTGAAGAGCTAGAATTTCACATTAAAAATGGAGCTAAAAAGGTTATTTTAAGTGTTCCTCCGTTAGAAGACGACATTAAAACACTTGTTTTAGGAGTTAACAACCACATACTTAACGGAGACGAAAACATTGTATCCAATGCATCTTGTACGACGAACAATGCTGCTCCAATGATTGATATTATCAATAAACTTTGTGGGGTAAAACAAGCGTACATTACAACGATTCATTCTTACACCACAGATCAAAGTTTACACGATCAACCCCATAAAGATTTACGTCGAGCTAGGGCAGCAGGTCAATCAATTGTACCAACAACTACAGGAGCTGCAAAAGCACTAACAAAAATATTTCCAGAACTTTCAGAAGTAATTGGAGGTTGTGGCATTAGAGTTCCTGTTCCGAATGGATCTTTAACAGACATTACTTTTAATGTTGAAAAAACTGTTTCTATTGATGATATTAACAAAGCGTTTAAAACCGCTTCAGAAAACAGCTACAAAGGCATTTTAGAATACACCGAAGACCCAATAGTTTCTATTGACATTGTAGGAAATACACATTCCTGCATTTTCGACTCGCAAATGACTTCTGTTATTGGAAATATGGTAAAAATAATTGGTTGGTATGATAATGAAACTGGATATTCTAGCAGAATCATTGATTTAATTAGTGATATGTCGACCTTTAAGTAACTTTTGTCGAATAAATATTTATATTTGTTACTACTAGTTTACTTAAAAAATGTCCCGATTCATCAATTACATAGCTGTTATTTTACTGTTGATGAGCTTTAGCGCTTCATCCCAAACTTTAATTGAAGAAGACCCTGAAACTATCCAAAATACAATAGATTACCGTATTATTCAAGCTCAAAAGGACATTGAAAAAAATGCTTATTACGAAGCGCTAGAAAAATACAATGAGGCTTTAGAACTTGCTACTAAAATTGATAACAAGAAAAGTATTGGTATTATCTATTCCAAAATAGGAAAACTTCAATATATAATTGAAGAGCCTGATGATGCTATAAAATCTTTAATTAAAGCCAACGAAGTTCAACGTTTTTCGAAAGATGATATTAACCTTGCTGAAACTTATAAAGTTTTAGGCAATGTTTACATAACTAAAAAACAATACGAACAAGCTCTAGATTATTACAAATCTTCCAAAGCACTCTTCAATCAAGAAGGTTTAGTTGATTTTGAAGCCGAAGTTCTTTTACAAGAAGGAACTACTTACTTGGCCTTAAAAGACTATAAGAAGGCAAAATTGCACTTATTACAATCTATATCAATAGCTAAAAGATACGATTTAGATAAAATCCTAAGCAGTGCAAAAATCAACTTAGGGACAGCTCTTTTTTACTTAGGTGAAAAAGAAGACGCACTAGAACAAGCAAATTCCGGATTAAATATTGCCAAAGCAAATAGTTTTAAAAACGTATTAAACGAAGGGTATTTAAGTTTAAGCAAATTAAATGAGGAAATTGGCAACTACGAATTAGCCAATAACTATTTAAAAAAACATATTGCTTTAAAGGATTCGCTATTAACCATGAAGCGTAGTAATTTATCTCAGGAGAAAAGACTTCAGCTACTAATAGATAATCAAACAGAATATCAAAAAAAGCAATTAGCCGATTTAGAACATCAAAAAGCGACTTACAATTTAAATAAGCTAACCACCATTTTAAGTATTGCCTTAATTACCATCCTATCGTTGTTAACATTGTCACTTTACAAAAACAATAATATTAGGTTAAAAACAAATAACATGCTGCACAAAAAAAATGCAGAGTTAATTGTTGCCAAAGAAAGAGCCGAACTTGCCTCCAAGACCAAAGCAAACTTCCTATCTACAGTTACGCACGAGTTAAGAACACCACTGTATGCTGTAACAGGATTAACCAACATGCTATTAGAAGAAGATCCAAAACCAGATCAAGTTCAACATTTAAAATCGCTTAAATTCTCTGGAGATTACTTACTAACCTTCATAAATGACATCCTACAAATCAACAAAATTGAAGCCAACAAAGTCGATATAGATCCAGAAGCTTTTAGTTTAAAAAAGAAAATAACCAATATTATTGCGGCACTCAACAATTCGGCAGCAGATAATAATGTTAAAATACATTTTAAATATGATTCCAATCTTCCATCAAACTTTATGGCAGACCAAATCAAAATCTCTCAAATCTTAATCAATTTAATAGGAAATGCAATTAAATTCACAAAAGATGGAGATATCTGGGTACGAACAAGTCTAGCAGGAAAAACAAACGATATCTACCAAGTGAAATTTGAAATAGAAGATAATGGAATTGGAATTAGCCAAGAAAAGCAGAACCAACTTTTCGAAAGCTTCTCTCAAGGCTCTATCCAAATTAACAGAAAATACGGTGGAACAGGATTAGGTTTATCTATCGTTAAAGGGTTGATTCATATTCTAAAAGGAACCATATTTTTAGAAAGCGAACTTGGAAAAGGCTCTAAATTCATTATTGAATTACCAATGAAATACGCTGAAAACGTAGAAAAAATTGAAGAAATAAAATACTTTAAAGATATAAATGAAATTGATCTGAAAGACATTAACATTTTAATAGTTGAGGATAATAAAATCAATCAGATGATTACCAAAAAAATCCTTACTAAAATGAGACTAAATAGCGAGGTTGTAGACAATGGTGAAGATGCAGTAGAGATTGTTAAACAAAAACAATTTCATGTAATACTAATGGACATTCATATGCCGGGAATTAGTGGTCTTGAAGCCACTAGAATTATACGTACTTTTAATAAAGATATTACAATTTTTGCCCTTACGGCAGTAACTTTAGAAGACAAAATGCAAGAGTTTGAAGATGCTGGTTTCGACGATATTATTTCAAAACCATTCAAACAGGAGGATTTCGAAAAGAAACTTTATAACGCCTTAATTCAACAAGATTCAGGAACGGCCTAAGAATTAACAAAGTTTAAAATTTCACTATTAAAGATTGCTGAATCATCAACTTGAACCTCAATAGGAATATAAAACAATTTATCTTTTAGCAGAACTTCATCCTTTAAACGCATATAATCTTTTTCAGTAGTCAGTATACAGTCTAACTTTGACAAATCGTCAATTTCCTTCTCTGAAAAGCTATGATGATCATTAAAATTTAAATGTTTAAACTCAAGTTTATTCACCTTTAAATATTCCACCAACGAACTAGGGTTTGCAATTCCAGTAACCAAAGTAAAATTATTTAATTCAGTTAATTTTATATGCTTAGTGGCCGAAAAAACCTCATTAGAATAGATAATAGAACTAAAAAATACCAATTGATTTTCGTCAGGCCTCAATTTTGTTTTAATCTCTTCCTTTTCTTCTCTACTTAAATTTATAGGGCATTTTGTTACGACAATTATTTGAGCGCGTTTAGCACCACTAACAGGCTCTCTTAGATTCCCGGTTGGAAGAACAATATCACTGCAGTACAAGTCACCGTAAGCCGTTAAAAGTATATTAAAACCAGCCCTTACTTTTCTATGTTGAAAGGCATCATCCAACAAAATAACTTCTGGTTTATTATTTAAACTTTGTAAACTTTCAATTCCATTTTGTCTATTTGCATCAACAGCCACTAAAATATCTTCACCAAATTTATTATAAAACTGAAATGGTTCATCACCTAAACTTCTTGCAGAGTCGTTAACATCTGCCAGTTTAAAGCCATTCGTTTCACGTTTGTAACCTCTACTTAATGTCGCTAAATTGTAGTTGGTTTTTAATAAACGAATTAAATATTCAATCATGGGTGATTTCCCGGTACCCCCAACACTTAAATTACCTACGCAAATAACAGGAATTGGATAAGACTTGCTTTTCTTCCAGCCTAAATCGTATAGTTTATTTCTAGTCCAAGTAACTAAATAGTATATTGGAACAATAGGAAACAAGATGTATCGTAAGAATTTCATTGAAGCGAATTTAAAAATTTTATCTTTGTTTGAAACTTAATAACATAAAATTATGATTGTTCAAGATGTCATAAATCATATCGAGGCACTTTCACCTTTAGCTTATGCCGAAGATTTCGACAATGTTGGTTTACTTGTAGGAGATAAAAACAGTAAATTAACAGGTGTTTTGGTGACCCTAGACACATTAGAAACAGTAGTAGATGAGGCTATTGATAGCAAGTGCAACCTAATTGTTAGTTTTCATCCAATTATTTTTAAAGGCCTAAAAAAACTAACGGGAAAATCCTATGTGGAACGAGTTGTTATGAAAGCCCTAAAAAACGATATTGCCATTTATGCCATGCATACCGCATTAGACAATTCTGTTTTAGGAGTCAATAATATGATTTGTGAAAAATTGGGTCTAAAAAACCGAAACATTTTAATACCACAAGCACAAACCATAAAAAAACTAATCACATTTGTTCCAAAAAACGAAGCAGAAACGCTTAGAAATGCATTATTTGAAGCTGGAGCAGGAAGCATTGGAAATTACGACCATTGTAGCTTTAACTTAGAAGGTCAAGGCACTTTTAGAGGAAACGAAAACTCCAACCCAGTAATAGGTATTAAAGGAGAAACTCACCAAGAAGCAGAAACTCAAATTTCGGTAACCTTTCCAAAACATTTAGAGTCTCATATATTAAAAGCACTATTTAAAACACATTCTTATGAAGAAGTCGCTTATGAGATAACAACTTTGGAAAATAAAAACCAAAATATTGGTATGGGAATGATTGGAGAGTTAGAAAACAAAATGTCTGAATCTGACTTTCTAAAATTCCTTAAAACGAACATGAATACCGAAGCAATAAGGCATTCCAATTTACTTGGAAAAAGCATCAAAAAAGTAGCTGTTTTAGGAGGTTCAGGCAGTTTTGCAATTGAAGCTGCAAAAGCTGCAAAAGCTGATGTTTTTATAACTGCAGATTTAAAGTACCACGACTTTTTTACAGCTGAAAACCAAATCGTTTTGGCAGATATTGGTCATTATGAAAGTGAACAATTCACAAAAAACCTTTTAGTTGCATATCTTACAAAAAAAATTACTAATTTTGCAATCGTTTTATCAAGGACAAACACCAATCCTGTTAAGTATTTTTAAACTATGGCAAAAAAGAAAGAAGCAACTGTAGAAGAGCGTTTAAGAGATTTATACGACTTACAACTTATCGACTCTCGTATCGATGAAATTAGAAATGTTCGTGGAGAACTTCCTTTAGAAGTTCGTGATTTAGAAGATGAAGTTGCTGGACTAAACACGAGATTAGAGAAATTAGAATCTAGTTTAGAGTCTATAGACAGTCAAATTACCGGTAAAAAGAATCTTATTGAAGAATCTAAATCGTTAATTAAAAAATACAACGAACAACAAAAAAACGTTAGAAATAACAGAGAGTTCAACTCTATCACTAAAGAAATAGAATTCCAAGAATTAGAAATTGAACTTGCTGAAAAGCACATTAAAGAATTCAAATTTCAAATCGATCAGAAAAAACTTGTTATTGCTGAAACTAAAGAGCGTTTAAAAGCACGTCAATCGCACTTAAAACACAAAAAAGGTGAATTAGATGCAATTTTAGCAGAAACTGAAAAAGAAGAAGTTGCTTTAATTAAAAAGTCAGAAGAATACAGAGAAAGTATTGATGAGCGTTTGGTAAAAGCTTACATGCGCATTAGAACAAATGTTAAAAATGGACTTGCTGTTGTGCCAATCGAGAGAGGTGCTTCTGGAGGATCTTTCTTTACTATTCCACCACAAGTACAAATGGAAATTGCTGCACGTAAAAAAATCATTACTGATGAGCACAGTGGTCGTATTCTTGTTGATGCTCTTTTAGCTGAAGAAGAAAGAGAAAAAATGGAAAAAATGTTCTCTAAACTATAATTCATTTTAAAATTTATATATTTAAAAGCCTTCATTTTTATGAAGGCTTTTTTTATTTAAAAATCTACAGCCTTTTTCCTTAAGGTTCTTAATCTAATTCCGACCATACTAACAAAGAAAAAATAATGCTAAACATAAAAACCATTTTCCCTACTTTCTTAATTGTACTATTTTTTAGTTGCAACAACATGGCGCAACAAAACTCAGAACAAGAAGCTGTAATAAATGCAAGCCCAATTGAGGAACCCTTACAAAACGGAAAATTAAAAGCTTATTTCGCTAGCGGTTGCTTTTGGTGTGTAGAGGCCATCTACGAAAGTGTTTATGGTGTAGAAGAAGTTATTTCCGGTTATGCTGGAGGACACACAAAAAACCCTACCTATGCTTCCAGCAACACTGGACGTACCGGACACGCAGAAACTGTTGAAGTAATTTACAATCCAAAAATGGTTAGTTTTTCTACTTTAGTAGATGTGTACTTTGGATCGCAAAACCCAGCACAAGTAAATGGACAAGGTCCAGATAAAGGTTCACAATATCGTTCTATTATTTTCTATCAAAATGATGAGCAGAAACGAATTATAGAAACAAAAAAAGAAACTTTAGCTAAAAAACTAAATACAACTATTTCCGCAGAAGTATATCCTTTCACGAAATTTTGGAAAGCGGAAGACTATCACCAAAACTACGAAAAGCTTCATCCTGAAAATGCGTATATACAAAATGTATCCATCCCAAGACTAAAGAAGTTTAAAGCAAAATTTCCAGAATTGCTGAAAGAGAATAAAAAATAAAGCTATCCAAGCGTTTTAGGCCCAACTTATTTTGTTGCCTTAATCTCAAAAATCAAAGGGTAGAGCTTGTCTTTTGATACAAACAATCCTGATTCACTTTCAATTAAATTGGGCAAGACATTGTAAGGACTTTCATCATACTCATTCAAGTAGTCAATATGCAAACCAGCCGCTGTTAAGGCGTTAATTACTTCACTTAATCCATGATTCCAGCCATATTCCTTACTTATCATTTTTGATTCAGAATCGGCATAAGTACCTTCATATTCTTCATAAATAACCTCATCTTGCATATACCCGTATTTCATAGCAGGTTTTTCCCCTAAGTAATCGAACATCCAAACTATGGGATGAAATTCAACCATATAAAAGACACCTCCCGTTTTCAATCGTTCAGCAATCATTTTTCCCCAAGGTTTTAAATCTGGAAGCCAACCAATCACTCCATAACTAGTAAAAACAATATCAAATGTTTCTTTAATGTGTTTTGAAGTATCTAAAACATTACAACATACAAATTGAGCATCTAATTTTAGTTCTTCATTAAGAGATTTCGCTAATTTAATGCCCTCATCGCTTAGGTCAACTCCAATGCACGTCGCACCTAGCCTACTCCAACTCAAGGTATCTTGTCCAAAATGACATTGTAAATGCAACAGACTTTTTCCTGTAACATCTTCAAGAGCATTTAATTCATAAGGCATTAATGAAGTTTTACCTTTCTTAAAAGCTTCAAGTTGATACATGGCACTTTTTGAATGAATTTTCACTTTTTCATTCCAAGTAGCTTTATTTGCATTAAAATAAGGATCGTATTTGCTCACGTGATTTTTAATTATTAAAACGAAGATATCATTTCTTCTTTAGATTATTTATATTTATAGTCTAACTACACTAATCCTTGATCATTGAAAAAAAAAAAAAAAAACTAAAAAAAAAATCTTTCTTTTTGAAGTTACAAACACCAAAAAATCTTCAAACCATTCAATAAAAAACCTAAACAGCTTATTAACTTATTAGCTAACTAATTTCATGAAAAACATAAACCTCATTCTAGCCATCCTAATACTATTTTCTGCATGCAAATCGGATAAAATAAATATAGTACAAGAGCAAGAAACAACGCTTACAGCCACAGATAAAATTGCCCAAGCCTACGGCCTAGATCATTGGAATAAAGTTAAAGAAATCTCCTATACATTTAATGTAGATAGAGATAGTACACATTTTGAACGCTCATGGGTTTGGCTTCCAAAAACAAACCAAGTAACTTTAATTACAGAAAAGGATACCATTCAATACAACAGATTGCAATTAGATAGTACGAATATAGATTCGGACAAAGCTTTTATAAACGACAAGTTTTGGCTATTAGCTCCCTTTAATTTAGTTTGGGACCAGGGGAAAACAATTTCCAATCCAGTGGAAGAAATAAGTCCAATAAACAAAAGAAAACTCAACAAAATAACTGTTACTTATTCCAACGAGGGTGGTTACACTCCCGGAGATGCTTACGACTTTTATTTCAACAACAATTACCTAATTGAGGAATGGGTTTATAGAAAAGAAAATGCTAAGACCCCAACGTTAACTACTACTTGGGAAAACAATAACCAATTCCATAATATCACACTTTCTTTAAATCATAAAAAACCAGAGGATAATTGGGAACTATTTTTCACCAATGTATCTATAAAGTTAGAATAGAAACATCCAAAACCATCAATTAACACGTATATATAGTGTAAATATCCCGCTATATGCGTCTATATATTTAAAGCGCTTCACCTAATTTAAGTTGAAGCGCTTTCTCTTTTTATAAAACTTTCATCTACATGCCGCAAAACCTTATATAGGAAAATAAACACTTATAAAATTAGAGTTTTATTTAAAATCTTCTGTTTAAAACAATCAGGAATAGCATAAAATAACACTTCAAAATTAATTTTAACTGTCATTATCTAATACTTCATTCCTAAAATTATAATTCTTATTTTTGTTGTAAACAGAAAAACAACATACTTTGTCCAACTATTTACTAGGTCTACAATACGCACAGGAGCAAGACCAAAACGACGTATTATCTACTTACAGAAATCAATTTCATATTCCAAAAGACAAGGACGGAAACCCTTGGTTATACTTCACGGGAAACTCCCTTGGTTTACAACCAAAAAGTACTCAAAAATACATTCAACAGGAATTGGACGACTGGGCTAATTTGGGTGTAGAAGGACATTTTGAAGCTAAAAACCCATGGATGCCCTACCACGAATTCTTAACTGAATCTATGGCTAAAATTGTTGGTGCAAAACCAATAGAGGTAGTTACCATGAATACCTTAACAACAAATTTACATCTGTTAATGGTATCCTTTTACCAACCAACAAAAACCAAATACAAAATTGTTATTGAAAGTGATGCCTTTCCTTCAGATAGGTATGCCGTTCAAACCCAATTAGAATTTCATGGTTTTGATGCAAATGACGGATTAATTGAATGGAAACCTAGAAAAGGAGAAAGTCTTTTAAATATAGAAGATTTAGAGAACATCCTACAAGAGCAAGGAGATGAAATTGCTCTACTGTTAATTGGTGGTGTTAATTATTATACAGGACAAAGTTTAGACTTAAAGAAGATTGCTCAACTAGGCCACTCCAAAAACTGTATGGTTGGAATAGATTTAGCACATGGAGCCGGAAATATTAAACTTGAACTTCATGATTCTGGAGTAGACTTTGCCGCTTGGTGTACGTACAAATATTTAAATTCTGGACCAGGAAGTTTAGGAGGTTTATTTGTGCATGAAAAACATGCTCATAACAAAAAACTGAAGCGTTTTGCTGGTTGGTGGAGTCATAACAAAGCTACTCGCTTCAATATGCGTCAACCTTTGGATGTTATTCCAGGAGCAGAAGGTTGGCAACTTAGCAATCCGCCTATTTTATCTATGGCTGCTATTAAAGCTTCTTTAGATATGTTTAATGAAGTTGGTATGGATATGCTTTGTCAAAAGTCTGAAAAATTAACAGGTTATTTCGAGTTTTTAATAAACGAAATAAATAATCCTAAAATTAAAATCATCACACCTTCAAATCCAAAAGAAAGGGGTTGTCAACTTTCCATTCAACTAAAAGATGCTGATAAAAGTTTACATAAAAAATTATTAGAAGCAAATATTATTACAGATTGGAGAGAACCAGATGTAATACGATGTGCACCAGTTCCACTTTATAATTCTTTTGAAGATGTTTATAGAATGGTTGAGAAACTAAAGGAACTTTTAAAATAACTTATCTTATGTAATGCAGTAAAGTGCCTCTATCAAATCACTTAAACTGTGTTCGTGCAAAAAAAAACAAATCTCATCTTGGTGGGAATGACACATATGAATAAACAACAAAACATATTAATCATTGGAGCTGGGCTATGCGGAAGCTTACTAGCATTGCGTTTGGGTCAAAGAGGATTCAACGTAACCCTTATGGAAATGCGTCCAGATTTACGAAAAGTAGACATCAGTGTTGGGCGTTCTATTAATTTAGCACTGTCCGATCGAGGTATTAAGGCTATGGAACTTGTTGGTCTTGAAGAAAAAGTAAAGCCCCTATGCATACCTATGAATGGGCGTATGCTTCACGACATAGAAGGCAACACAATCTTGGCGCCTTATAGCGGTAGAGACCACGAATATATAAATTCAATTTCAAGAGGGCTTTTAAACGGTTTACTTTTAGATGAAGCTGAAAAACACGACAATGTTACCATTCATTTCAATAAAAAATGTGAAACTGTTGATTTCGAAAACACCACAGCGCTATTTACAGACACTGAAACCAATACACAGTTTGTAGAAGATGCCGATGTAATAATTGCAACGGATGGGGCTGGTTCTGCCATGCGAAACAGTTACTATTTAGGCAAGAAATTCCTGTTTAGCTTTTCTCAAGATTGGTTATCGCACGGCTATAAAGAACTTTGTTTCCTTCCAACAGAAAATGGTGGTTATAAAACTTATAAAAACGCGCTACATATTTGGGGACGAGAAGCATTTATGCTAATTGCTTTACCTAATTTAGATGGAAGTTTTACCGTAACTTTATTTTTAAGTTTTGATGAAGGCGAGTACAATTTCAATAACCTAACAACTAAGGAGCGTGTTTTGGAATTCTTCAACAAATACTTTAAAGATGCATTAGATTTGATGCCTAATTTAATCGATGATTTTTTCGCAAATCCAACGTCACCTCTAGGAACCGTGAAATGTTCTCCTTGGCATTATAAAGGAAATACGCTTCTAATGGGAGACGCAGCCCACGCCATCGTGCCATTTTATGGACAAGGTATGAATGCTTCTTTTGAAGACGTGGTAGAATTCGATAAAGTTCTTGATGAGAATTACGACGATTGGGAAACCATTTTTAAAGTATATGAGAAATCACGAAAAAAGGATACAGATGCTATTGCCGATTTAGCAATTGATAATTTCCACGAAATGAAAGGGCACGTAAACCACACCAATTTCAGAGAAAAACGCAATTTAGAAATGGCTTTTGAAAAGAATTTTCCGGACGAATATTCTTCAAAATATTCTTTAGTAACTTTCAATGAAAACATCAGCTATAGTGAAGCCTTAATAAAAGGTCGCGCACAAGACAAAGCCATCTTAAACATGTTGGCTGATGGAGAAATTCAAAATATTAACAACCTAACCAATGTCGAATTAAAAATGACCTTGGATAAAGTAAAAGCAGTAACCGAAGCTATTATAGAAGATGATAGAATTGCCGGTTTAAAATAATTTATTATGAGCGAAAAAATTGTAACACCAAGAGGAGCCTACCCACATACCAAGCGTGTAGGCGATTTTATTTTTGTATCTGGAACAAGTTCTAGAAGAACAGACAATACCATTGCTGGTGTTGATATAATTGATAATTTGGGAACTAAACATTTAAATGCAGAAGTTCAAACGCGTGAAGTTCTATTAAATATTGAAAGAAATTTAGCTAAGGAAGGCGCTTCCTTAAAGGATGTTGTAGACGTAACCTCGTTTTTAGTTAATATGAACGACTTTGCAGGATACAACAAAGCCTATGCAGAATTTTTTGACAAGGAAACTGGCCCAACTAGAACAACAGTTGCGGTTCACCAATTACCTCACCCAGATTTAGTGGTTGAAATTAAGGTAATGGCTTACAAGAAATTATAATGACTATAAAAAACTACATAAATGGAAAGTTTTTGCCTCCCGCTTCCAATGGGTGGTTAGACAACTATTGTCCTGCAAATGGTGAGGTTTACGGACAAATACCGAACTCATCGAAGGAAGATGTAGAAAACGCATATATCGCGGCAAAAGCAGCCTTTCCAAGTTGGTCTCAAACCACTTTGGAAGAACGAAGTAGAATTCTTATCAGAATTTCAGAATTACTTGAAAAAAATTTACAGCGTTTTGCAGAAGCAGAAAGTAAGGACAATGGCAAGCCAATTAGTTTAGCTAAAGCGGTCGATATTCCTAGAGCTGCAAGTAACTTTCGTTTCTTCGGCAATGCCATTACACAGTTTTCAAGCGAAAGCCATGAAAGTATTGGTCAAGATGCCGTTAATTACACATTAAGACAAGCTATAGGGGTTGTTGGCTGTATTTCACCGTGGAACCTTCCACTCTACCTCTTTACATGGAAAATAGCACCCGCCATTGCTGCTGGCAATTGTGTAGTTGCTAAACCAAGTGAAATTACACCAATGACAGCCTATTTATTAGGTGAAATTTGTAACGAAGCTGGTCTTCCTAAAGGTGTTTTGAATATCGTTCACGGATTAGGAACTACTACTGGTCAAGCCATAATAGAACATCCAGACATTAAAGCTATTTCCTTTACTGGAGGTACAGCTACAGGAGCTCATATTGCAAAAGTAGCTGCTCCTATGTTTAAAAAATTATCATTGGAATTAGGTGGAAAAAACCCAAATATCATTTTTGCCGATTGTGATTATGATGATATGTTAGAAACCACAGTTCGGTCATCATTCGCAAATCAAGGACAGATTTGTTTATGTGGTAGCAGAATTTTTGTGGAAGCTTCTATTTATGAAAAATTTAAAAAAAATTTCATTAATAAAGTTAAAAGTCTAAAAGTCGGGCACCCTTCTCAAGAATCCACAAATATAGGAGCCTTAGTATCAAAACCTCATCTTGAAAAAGTAATGGATTACATTGCAATTGCAAAACAAGAAGGAGGACTTATTCTTTGTGGTGGAAATAAAGTAAGTGTTGATGGTTTTGAAGGCGGTTATTATTTAGAACCAACAATTATTGAGGTTCCAAATGATGAATGCCGAGTAAACCAAGAAGAAATTTTTGGACCTGTAGTTACCATAATGCCTTTTAATCATGAGGACGAAGTGCTTCAAATGGCAAACAAGGTAAAATATGGATTATCTGCCACCCTTTGGACAAACAATTTAAAACGAACCATGCGAATGAGTAATCAATTGCAAGCAGGAATTGTTTGGGTAAATACTTGGATGATGCGCGATTTAAGAACACCATTTGGAGGTGTAAAAGCTTCAGGGGTTGGTAGAGAAGGTGGTTTTGAAGCTTTACGCTTTTTTACTGAAGCAAAAAATGTATGCATCAAATATTAATAAGTTTCTGAAAAAATAAGAATCTTATTTATTAAACTAAAAAACTATAATCAAACGTAATTCTGAAATTAATTCAGAATCACATAAAAGAGTTTCCCACATCCTTGGGATTAAATATGAATTTAAAATTAAGCAATAAACACGCATTAGTCTGTGGTAGCACAGCTGGAATAGGAAAAGCAATAGCTATGTCTTTGGCTTCTGAAGGAGTAAAAGTTACTTTAATTGCTAGAAATGAACATAAACTGAAAACTGTTTTAACCGAACTTCCTCAACAAGGAAACCACGACTATATCGTGGCCGATTTTTCTAATCCACAGGAGTTAAAGTTAAAAGTTTCCGAATTTATTTCTAAAAACCACGGATTCCATATTTTAGTAAACAATACTGGAGGACCAAAAGGCGGACCTGTGTTTTCAGCCGACCTAAGTGAATTTGAAAGCGCCTTTACACAGCATTTAAAATGCAATCACGTGTTAGCACAGACCGTTGTTCCTTTTATGAAAGAAGCTGGTTACGGACGTATTATTAATATAATTTCTACCTCGGTTAAACAACCATTAGATGGACTTGGAGTTAGCAATACCATCCGTGGAGCTGTAGCCAATTGGAGTAAAACTTTAGCCAATGAACTTGGTTCTTTTGGAATTACAGTTAACAACGTGTTACCAGGAGCTACAGGAACAGAACGCTTAACAGAAATTATCAAAAATAAATCTGCTAAAACAGGAAATACTGAAGAAGAAGCTGCTCACGCAATGAAGCAAGCAGTTCCAGCCAAACGTTTTGCAAAACCAGAAGAATTGGCCTATGCTGTAACGTTTTTAGCTAGTGAATGTGCTAGTTATATTAACGGAATTAACCTACCTGTTGATGGTGGTAGAACAAAATCTTTGTAACTTTATATAATTAATCAACAACCTTAAAACATGAGCAAACTTGTATCTCCTTTAAATTTCAAAGCTTGGATTGAAGAAAACAGACATCTTTTAAAACCACCGGTTGGCAATAAAGTTGTTTGGAAAGATGGTGATTTTATCGTCATGGTTGTTGGTGGCCCAAACAGCAGAAAAGATTATCATTACAACGAAACACCAGAGTTCTTCTATCAAATTGAAGGCGACATGGTTTTAAAAGTCATTGACGAAGGAAAACCAAAAGACATTCATATTAAGGAAGGCGACATCTTTTTATTACCTCCAAAGGTGCCACATTCCCCACAACGAGAAGCAAATACGGTAGGATTAGTTATAGAATACAAAAGACCTGAAGGAATGCGAGATGCGCTACTTTGGTTCTGCGAAAACTGCGTTACAAAACTTTACGAAGAAGATTTTACTGTTGAAAATATTGAAACAGATATGCCTAAAATTTTCGATAAATATTATGGTGATAAAGACAAGCGAAGCTGTCCAAACTGCGGTAAGGTAATGCAACCACCTCAAAAGGTACAGATAGAGTAAAAGAGGATAAATTAAAAGGAAGACATGCTGTAAAAGCACTTTAGATATATGAAAGAAAAACGTAAATTAAGAATAAACGGTCACTCCCACTTACTTCCTTACCCTGAAGAAATTCCTCAATTTATGAAAGATAAAGGGATTTTTTGGGTAGATAAAGACCGAAAATACATGCTTCAAAAAGACTGGAGCCGACCTGTAACGGATTCAAGTTTCTTTTTAGATGACAAATTAACTTGGATGGAACGTTTCAAGATTGATCATGCTGTGGTTCTGAACCTTTCGCAATTATACGGAAACGGGTTACGTGTAGAGGAAATGAAGCAGGCTTTACGATTTCAAAACGATTTTAATGCGAAAATCCAACGTGAAAATCCAAGCAAATTTACTTGTGGTTTTGTGGTTCATCCCGGATTTGTACGTGGTGCATGTTGGGAAATTGAACGTTGTGTAGAAGAATTAGGCATGCAACTACTTTGCTTACCAACACACTACATGGACACCATTGGAACGTGGCGTTGTATTTTTGATGAAGAAAATGAACCCATTTTTGAATTGGCAAACAAGTACAATTTAGCCGTAGAGATTCATCCATACGATGGTGAAAAATTTATTAAATTAGAAAATATTTCTTGGCGTTTTCACTTAATATGGATGTTAGCTCAATGTGCTGACGCCTATCATTTCTTAACACTAAATGGATATCAAGACAAATATCCAAACATGCGAACCTGTTTTGCTCATGGCGGACAATTAGCCCAAATTAACCTAGGAAGACGAATTCAAGGGTTTGATGGTAGACCAGATTTGTTTGAAGGAAAAAGTCACCCAAGAAAAGCTGTAGGCCATAAAAACATCTTTTTTGACACTTTGGTACACGACACTGGAGGATTAGAATTATTAATAAAAAACCAAGGTTATAAACAAGTTTTAATGGGCTTAGACGATCCTTATCCTTTAGGTGAAATGGAAAGCTCCAAGCAATCATCTTATCCGGGAAAAATCTTGGATTTAGCCGTAGAAAGAAACATCATTAATGATGACCAACGAGATGCCATTTGGGAAGACAACGTAATCCAGTGGTTATGTGGAGATGATGAAGCTGCCAAACAGAAATTAATTAATAGAATTTTATCATAAGATTAAAATAGACCTTCAGTTTTTTTTACACAACTGAAAGGTCTCAAATACATTATGCACTTCCTACCTGAAAAAATAGACGAATACGTAGTTGCACACTCAGAAACTGAACCAGAATTACTACAGCAATTAACTCGTGAAACCTATCAAAAAATATTACAACCCATCATGCTTAGCGGCCCTTATCAGGGGCGCGTTTTAAGTATGATTTCAAAATTAATAAGGCCAAAAACTATTTTAGAATTAGGTACTTTCACTGGTTATGCTACTTTATGTTTAGCTGAAGGGTTACAAACTGAAGGCGAAATCCATACCATTGATGTCAACGAAGAACTCGTAGATTTTCAACGGAAATATTTCGATAAATCAAGTTATGGCCAACAAATCTATCAGCATTTAGGAAATGCCTTAGACATCATTCCAACCTTGGACAAAACCTTTGATTTAGTTTTTATAGATGCTGACAAACCTAACTATTCTAATTATTTTCACTTAATTATAGAAAAACTAAATCCTGGAGGCATCATTATATCCGACAACGTTCTTTGGCATGGAAAAGTAATTGAAGAGTTAAACCCTAAGGATGTCTCAACCAAAGCCTTATTAGAATATAACACACTACTAAAAAGTGATGAAAGGGTAGAAAGCGTAATGCTTCCAATTAGAGACGGATTAACAATTAGTAGAAAAAAATAAAATTCCTGCTTAGGCAGGAATTTTTATATTAATAAAGAAGTATCGTCCGTTTACATTTTTCTTCGAACAGAACCTGTAAAATCTTCTAATTCGTTTTTAACCTTGTTCAGTTCGTCTTGAACATCTTTGGTAATACTTGTATCAATACCATTCTTTTCGGCACTCTTGGTAATCTCCGTTTTAATGTCGTTTGAGGCATCTTTAAGCATACGCATGCCTTTCCCTAATCCCCTAGCTATTTCAGGAATTTTATCGGCACCAAAGACCATGATTACTATAAATAGTATAAACATGACTTCAGTAGTCCCTATGAATAAATATATGCTTGCTTGTATCACATTGCAAATATAGTAAGATGATTCATGAGAATAAAAAAAGCCGACTCATTTTTATGGTCGGCTTTCAATAATTTAACTTTTCAATTATTCATTCACCTTTTCTTTAAACTTATCGAAGTCACTTTGTTGAACTTCTCTAGGCCAAGAATTGTTAGATGTGTCCACATCTGCCGTTTCTAAATTAGGATCGACCGTAATTTTTACAATCTCCTTATCTGAGGCTACAGCTTTATTCACTTCTTTGTCATTTAATCTCCAAATCTGTGCTGGGTAGTGTTCTGTTTTAGAGGTACCGTCAGCATAGGTATATTCTACAATAATTGGCATTACCAAACCTCCCGGTTTTTCAAATGTTACATTATAAAAATATTTAGGCGACTTTATATTTTTTCGCTCTGCTTCTGTAAAATTATCCATAACGTACTCCTTTAAAGGCTTAGAGTTATCTAATAAAGTTCCTTTTTTCAACGACTCATTAAATTCATCACTACCTTCTTCAACCATAAATACTAATGGAGGTAAATCAGATAATTCCATACCATAACGTTTTGCTAAATCTTTAGCATATTGGTTAGGCTCTGATGACACGTAGTATTTCTTTACATCTTTCACTCCTATATCAACGTAATCTGTGGTATAGAACCACCCTCTCCAAAACCAATCTAAATCGAAGGCTGAAGCATCTTCCATAGTTCTAAAGAAATCTTCTGGGGTTGGATGCTTAAACATCCAACGGTTTGAGTATTCTCTAAAAGCATAGTCAAATAACTCGCGTCCCATAACAGTTTCACGTAAAATATTTAAAGCTGTAGCTGGTTTTCCGTAGGCATTATGTCCAAATTGGTAAGTATTTAACCCTTTGGTCATAATTGGAGCAATATAATCTTGATCTCCTCCCATATAAGGGATAATGTTTACTGCTGGTCCACGACGTGAAGGATACTTGTCATGTCCAGGAGACAAGGCTGCTGGATACCATTCTCCAAAATCTTGTTCAGCTACAAATTGCAAAAATGTGTTTAAACCTTCATCCATCCACGTCCATTGACGCTCATCACTATTTACAATCATCGGGAAATAATTGTGTCCAACTTCATGAATAATCACACTTATCATTCCGTATTTCGTTCTATCGCTATACTTTCCATTTTCATCTGGTCGTCCATAGTTCCAGCAAATCATAGGATATTCCATTCCCTGCTCCTTAGCATGAACCGAAATAGCTTTATGATATGGGTAATCGAAAGTCATTCTAGAGTAAGTTTTTAGGGTAGAGGCAACAGCATAAGTTGACCACTCTTCCCAAAGTGGATTTCCTTCCTTTGGATACATAGAAACGGCCATAACATCTCTATCTCCTATTTTTACAGCCATCATGTCCCAAATAAACTTTCTTGATGTAGCAAAACCAAAGTCACGTACATTCTCTGCATGAAACTTCCACGTTTTTGTTTTATTTGAAAAGCCCTTTTCAGCAGCTTCAGCCTCTTCTTGAGTTACAATAAGCACTGGTTTATCATAAGTCTTTTTAGCTTTCTCAAAACGCTCCATCATCTTTTTAGAAAAGACTTCTTTTCTATTTATTAGCTTGCCTGTTGCATCTAAAATATGATCTGCCGGAACTGTAATATTTACTTCAAAGTTCCCAAATGGAAGTGCAAATTCATCACGTCCCCAAAACTGAGAGTTTTGCCATCCTTCCACATCATTATAAACAGCCATTCTTGGGTAAAACTGAGCTATTACATAAGATCTGTTACCATCTTTAGGAAAATACTCGTAACCTGAACGACCTCTATCTACTAAGTGATCGTTAATATTGTACCACCATTTTATGGTGAAAGAGAATTTTTCGCCTGGGTTTAAAGCCTTAGGTAATTCCACACGCATCATAGTTTGATTAATCATGTATGGTAAGTCCTTCCCACTAGTTTCCTTTACCTCTTGGATTTTAAAACCGCCATCAAAAGTTTCAGCCATATAGGTACTTGCAAAAGTTGAAGCTTGTTGCGCTGGAGCAAATCCATCCTCTTCAATTAACGGAGATTTAGAATCCTTGGCTCTCATATTCTGATCTAATTGTACCCAAAGATATTTTAATTGATCTGGAGAGTTGTTGGAGTAAGTAATGGTTTCAAAACCTGATATTCTTGCATTTTTATCATCTAAAACAATATCCATTTTATAATCGGCCTGTTGCTGATAATAATTTGGACCTGGAGCTCCAGAAGCTGTACGAAACATGTTTGGTGTAGAAAACTCGTCGTATAGTTGCTTAAACTTATTGTTGTTTGTGTGTCCGGGTTTACGTGCTGGTTTGTCTTGTTCTTGCGAAAAGGCACTAACAGAAACAAACAAAACCGAGAGAAAAAGATACTTTAATGTTTTCATTGGAATAATTTGATTAAGTCTGAAATTTAACGAATTTTTAAGATTTTGAAAGCCCATTATTTAAAGTTTAACATAGCTTTATCATTTTCTTTTATTAAAATGAAGCTCTTATTTTTTGAATAGATTTTGGTTTTTATCATGTTCTGTTGCTCAGGAAACAAATCGAAAAGCACTGAATTTTCAATTTTAATATTCTTAATATCCGTTACTCCTTCAATTTCTAAATAACAGATAACAATATCGTTATCGTATTTTTTCCCAATATAGTTAAAGGCCTTTTCTTCACCATCAATACTGATGATTAATTTGGCTTTTAAATATCGTTCTATAAAATAATCGGCTTGACTAGTTTCCAATTGAGGTCCAAGAAGTAAATTGTCATCGTATCGAAGTTGTAGAACATCTTCAAAATCGTCCATGAAAATTCTTGTAATTATTTGCACCGATTGCTTGTCTTTTACATATTCTATTTGAGTAACACTTACATAATATTTATGTACGGCCGAAAAAGACAATAAAGGTAAAACAAGTATTAATAACAGGGTTTTTAAACGATGCATATAAAAAATTAATTAAGCAAATTTAAGGATTTGTAGATGTAAATAAGAAAAGATAAACATTTAATTAGTTTCATATTTGGAGTTACTTTTGAATTGAATAAGTTTTTCATTTAAAAACTCCAATATTTCAAGGTCGCTCTTATTTTTACAACGAGCTACAAAATTGACATCTTCAGAACAGAAATAGAAAAATTCATTCCTTGATACTTCCGGAAGTGTTTCCATGGAAAACAACATGGCTTCTGTTCTTTTTCTAATAGTGTAAAGCAAGTCGTCATTTCTCTCTAATTTTATATAATTTTTTAATCTCTTTGTTCTTCCTGAAATAGCATTAATAATGGGATTTATCGGGATAAACCCGCCTCCAGTTGTGGCTTCATTAAGTTTTCTTTCACTTTGTGTTTTTGGTTTTCCTTGATAACTCGGAATGCCTAATTGTTTAGCAGTTATAGGCTCTCCTTCAACATTACTCAAATCTTGAAACAAATCTCCAGTTAACATGCGTCCTACAACAACTTCATCTAAAGAATAAGTAAATTCTTCTAAATGAACATCTAGTTGTTTATGGATTATAATACTAGCATCCACTATAACTTCTTTTAATTTATGTTGAATAGATGTAAACTGTAAAGTGTCATTTAGATTAACTGTCATCCTAAACCCGCCAAAAGCATTGGTGGTTGTGAAAACTTGGGCTGTTTTGTTGATCACATGAATATTTTCGGCATCTAAGGAAGTGGTAACTCTTCCTGTAATTTCAACAGTCTGTGAGATTGCTGTATGAAGAGTTAATAAAAGGATAGTAAAAATTATATAATGCTTCAAATAGTGAAATTTAGTTTGATAAAGAAAACATTTCAAATCTTAAAAACCATATAACAACAAACTAAACTTATGTTAAATATGAAAGTTCTTTTAAAGGCAAACAAATCAAAACACAATCCTATTTACTATTTTTTTCCTGGATCGACTTCTAGAAACAATTTACTCTGATTAACTAAATATTCAATTAATTCAAGGTCTTTTCCTTTATTGTATAAAGTAGGATCAGTATTATTAATAGTTGCAAAACCAATAAACTCTGTTACTTTATCTTCAGGTATATTAAAACTTGAACTAATAAAATCCTTGGTGTAGGTATCTCTTAAAGCTTCGTAGCTTGAGGCCTCAATGTCTACGACCTTTTCAGTAGCAAATAATGGCTTAATTAACCAGTTGGTAATCTTTACAAAGTCTACCCCATTATAAAACTTTCCTTGATTTAAAATAGTGTTTTCCACTTTTTGATAATATATATCTGCGTTGGGATTGTGTTCAAAATCAATTTCTCCAAAATAAATAGATTCAAATTTTGGATTATAAGATCTCACTTTTGATAAGTCAATTACCAAATCGCCTGTTAAACTAAAGGGTAAGATTACAACCTCATCCAAAGGAGTTAAATGTTCGTCAAGAAATACAGTCATCTCTTTCGAGTCCAATATTTGTTGAGTTATTATTACAAGTACACTGTTCAATTGCAATGCAGAGATTCTAATTTTATCGTTTAATTTAACGCGAATATTAAATTTCCCATCTATATCAGTCACTGCAATTCTATTTGAAGTTAAATTACTTACAGTTAGACCTTCTACATCGTTAGCAACCACAATAACTTTTCCAGAAACCTCTATTCTGTTGTCATTTTGAGCCATACCAAAAGATATGAATGCAAAAAAAGCAATAATTGAAAATACATTTTTCATAAGTTGTTTTTTTGAAGGTTAGAGAAACAAAATACAGATGTATTAACTTTTGTTAGAAACTGTATTTACTTAAATTTACAACAAATTAATGTAAATGAAAAACTTAATCATAGCAAGTACTTCAACCATACACGGAAGTACCTATCTAGAATATTTATTAGAAGAGTTAGCTGTTTTTTTTAAGGGTGTAAAATCTATTGTTTTTATTCCTTACGCAAGACCAAGTGGCATTTCTCATAACGAATACACTGAAAAGGCAAAAGAAGCATTTATAAAAATAAACAAAAACTTAAAAGGGATTCATGAATTTTCAAACCCAATTGAGGCGATAAATCAAGCTGAAGCCATTTTTACTGGAGGTGGAAACACCTTTTTATTGCTTAATCAATTATATAAAAACAAATTAATTGAACCCTTACAAAAAGCAGTTCAGACAGGAACTCCATATTTAGGTACAAGTGCTGGTAGTAATATTTGTGGTTTAACCATAAATACAACGAACGATATGCCAATAATCTATCCGCCTAGCTTTAAAGCTCTAAGTTTAGTACCATTTAACATAAACCCTCATTATTTGGATCCCATACCTGACAACAAGCATATGGGAGAAACCAGAGAAACTAGAATTAAAGAATTTCATGCATTCAACACCCAACCAGTTATTGGACTAAGAGAAGGTAGTTGGTTAGAAGTTAAAGGAAGCTCTATAGTTTTAAAAGGCGAATTATCGGCTAGAGTTTTTGAATACAACAAAACTCCTTATGAAATTGAAAGAAATACCGAGCTAAATACCCTAAAATAAAAAAGCTTCATCGGTTAGATGAAGCTTTTAGAGCGAGAGACCGGGTTCGAACCGGCGACATTCAGCTTGGAAGGCTGACGCTCTACCAACTGAGCTACTCTCGCATTTCCGGTGCAAATATAAATAAGAATTTCATCTAATAAAAGAAAAAAATTAGAAGTTTAAATAAAAAAAAATAATTTTAAACTAACCACTTAAAAATGAGCACTATTTATGTAGTGAAAATTTTATTTTTTTTATAAAACAAATATTAATTAGACTATTATGCACCTCATAAAACAAATTTCAGCACAAGAAACCTATGTTATAAGGCAATCCATTTTACGCAAAGGCAAACCAATAAATACTTGCATATTTGATGGCGATTTAGAAGAAAACACCTTTCATCTTGGCTTATTTTGTAAATCAGAACTTATTGGAGTAGCTTCCTTTATGAACAATAAATTCCATTTATTTTCAGAAGACAAACAATATCAACTACGTGGAATGGCTATTTTAAAAAATTTTCAACATCAAGGATTGGGAAAACGATTAATTCAAGAAGGTGAAAACATATTAAATGAAAGAAAAGCAGATTTACTTTGGTTTAATGCTCGTGAAGTTGCACTTGAGTTCTACAAAAGCAATGGATACTTAATTTTTGGTGATGCGTTTAACATACCAGATATTGGAGTCCATTATGTTATGACAAAAAAATTAACTTCTTAAAAAAGCAGTAATTCTAACAAACCATTTAAGGACCCCATTAATTTTTTATTCAATTTTAAACTCAAAGCCTTTTAAACTTTTATCTTTGACTGTTAAAGTTATCCACCATGAACAAAAAAGTTATTTTAATGATTCTTGACGGTTGGGGAAAATCGCCCGACCCAAAAGTTTCAGCCATAGACCATGCACAAACACCATTTATCGATTCGTTATATAGTGAATATCCAAATGCGCAATTACGAACGGATGGATTACATGTTGGACTTCCAGCTGGTCAAATGGGAAACAGTGAAGTTGGCCACATGAATTTAGGTGCTGGACGTATTGTATATCAAGATTTAGTTAAAATAAATCTAGCTGTAGAGAACAACACTTTAGCCCAAGAACCTGCGTTAATAGACGCGTTTAACTATGCGAAAACGAATAAAAAACCCATACATTTTTTAGGATTAGTAAGTGATGGCGGTGTCCATTCTCACATCAATCATTTAAAAGGGTTAATTACTGCTGCCCAAACTTCAGGGGTAACAGAATCTTACATACATGCCTTTACAGATGGTCGTGATGTAGATCCGAAATCGGGTTACGGTTTTATAACACACCTTAAAGAATTTATTGAAAACGCTCCTACCAAAATTGCTACAATAACTGGGCGTTATTACGCTATGGATAGAGATAAACGTTGGGAAAGAGTAAAATTAGCTTATGATGCTTTGGTGAATGGCGAAGGAGAACTTTCTAAAAATGCTTTAAAATCCATTCAAAGCAGTTACGAAAACGATATTACAGACGAGTTTATCAAACCTATTGTTATGGTAGATGAAACTAATCAACCCGTTGCGAAAATAAAAAATGGTGATGTGGTTGTTTTCTTTAATTTCCGTACAGATCGAGGCAGACAACTAACACAAGCTTTAACGCAACAAGATTTTCATGAGCAAAATATGCACACGCTAGACTTGTATTATGTTACGATGACCAATTACGATGAAACCTATAAAAACATCCACGTAGTTTACAACAAGGACAATTTAACAGAAACGCTTGGTGAAGTATTAGAAAAACACAATAAAACCCAAATCAGAATTGCCGAAACAGAGAAATACCCACATGTTACTTTTTTCTTTTCTGGTGGAAGAGAACAAGTTTTTAATGGTGAAACCCGAATTTTAAGACATTCACCGAAAGTGGCTACCTACGATTTAAAACCAGAGATGAGTGCTTTTGAATTAACAGATGCTTTAATTCCTGAATTAAAAAAAGGAAAGGTGGATTTTGTATGTCTTAACTTTGCAAATGGCGATATGGTGGGACATACCGGCGTTATGGAAGCCGCTATAAAAGCTTGTGAAGCAGTTGATATTTGCGCGAAAAATGTAATTACAACAGCTTTAGAAAATAATTATACTACCATTTTAATTGCCGATCATGGAAATTGCGAAACCATGATAAACCCAGACGGAACACCTAACACGGCTCACACTACCAACCCTGTTCCTATAATTTTAATTGATAAAGATTTAAAAGCCATCCAAGATGGCGTTTTAGGAGATGTTGCCCCAACCATTTTAAAACTTATGGGCATTGAACAACCAGCAAAAATGACGCGACATTCGTTAATCTAAACTTAAGGGTAGAAACTATTACATTTTAAATTATGTATTTTTGCAATTAATTACTTGGTATGAATTTTAACGACAAACTTATTATAGCAGTAGATTTTGATGGAACCATCGTTGATGATGCCTACCCGAAAATTGGAAAATCAAAAATTTTTGCTTTCGAAACATTAAAAAGATTGCAAAAAGATGGACATAGACTAATTTTATGGACCTATAGAAGTGGTAGTAAATTAGATGATGCAGTTAATTTTTGTAAAGAAAATGGCATCACTTTTTATGCCGTAAACAAAAGTTTTCCTGAAGAGCAATTCGACGATACTAAAAGTAGAAAAATCCATGCCGATGTATTTATTGATGACCGAAATATTGGTGGGTTTATTGGATGGGGAGAAGTGTATCAAAAACTATCCGACCCGAATTTTAAACCTTTAGAAGAAGTAAAAAAGAAAGGCTTGTTTTCGTTTTTTAGAAAATAATAAAAAGCCACGAATTCATTCATTAAAACATTTATGAACTCGTGGCTTATTTTTGTAAACGGATTAATTAATATCCTATCAGTTCAAAATATTGTCTATCTATTTCTTCTCTATGATCTGGATGTGCAATATCTACCAAAGCTTTAACGCGTTGTTTAATGTTTTTCCCATATAAATTAGCAATCCCGTATTCAGTAACCACATAATGAACATGAGCACGCGTAGTAACAACTCCAGCACCAGGTTTTAAAGTAGGTACAATTCTACTAATTCCAGATTTTGTAACAGAAGGCAAAGCAATAATAGCTTTTCCTCCTTCACTTAAGGAAGCACCGCGAATAAAATCCATCTGACCACCAACTCCAGAATACATGTGAGACCCAATGGAATCTGCACAAACTTGACCGGTTACATCTACTTCTATTGCTGAATTTATAGCAACCATTCTAGGATTTAATTTAATGATGGAAACATCATTGGTATAGTTGGACGCCCTCATTTCTATAAATGGGTTGTCATCTACATAATCGTACAAACGTTTAGAACCCATTAAAAAAGTAGCTAAAGCTCGCCCTTTATTTACTCCTTTATAATTACCATTAATTACATCATTTAATATTAAATCAATTACACCATCAGAAAACATTTCTGTATGTAAACCTAAATCCTTATGATTTGTAAGTCTAGACAACACAGCATTTGGTATGCTTCCTATTCCCATTTGTAACGTGCTTCTATCCTCAATTAAGCCCGCAACATAATTTCCAATTTTGTTTTCAATTTCTGATGGCTCAGGATTTAAATGAACTGGCAATGGCACATCACATTCCACAAAAGCATCTATTTCTGAAACATGAATAATCCCGGCTCCGTGGGTTCTTGGCATTTGCTTATTTACTTGAGCGATTACAACATCTGCATTATCAATAGCGGCCAAAGTAGCTTCTACAGAAACACCCAAAGAACAATATCCGTGTCTATCTGGTACAGATACATGGATTAAAGCTGTATGTATATCCACGATGTTTCTTTCAAACAACAAGGGAACTTCACTTAAAAAAACCGGAGTATACGAGCCATTACCAGCCTTTAAAGTATGTCTTACATTTTTACCAATAAAAAAAGAATTAACATGGAAACTGTCTCTCAATTCCGGATTTGCGTATGGAGCATCACCTTCGGTGTGTAACTGACAAATTTCAACATTTCGTAACTCCTCATGTCTTGCAGTCATTGCATTAATTAGCACTTGGGGAGCTGCTGCTGCTGCTTGGATATAAATTTTACTATTTGACTTAATAAGTTTTACGGCATCTTCTGCGCTTATTGCTTTATACATAATGTTTCAATTTAAACGCAAAAATATCTAATATTTATTACCTAAATACTGTTAAAAGTCATCTTTCAGAAAAAAGAATTCCATTTAATTTTAAGTATCTTTGCTCATATTTTTTTTCAAGATGATAATAGTAAAAACAAAAGAAGAAATCGAATTAATGCGTGAAAGCGCTTTAGTTGTTTCAAAAACTTTAGGAATGCTTGCCAAAGAAGTAAAACCTGGAGTTACCACCTTACAATTAGACAAATTAGCAGAAGACTTTATAAGAGAACAAGGAGCTATTCCTGGTTTCTTAGGCTTATACGATTTCCCGAACACACTGTGCATGAGTCCAAACTCTCAAGTTGTTCACGGATTTCCAACAAATGAACCCCTACAAGAAGGAGATATTATTTCCATTGATTGTGGTGCTATTAAAAATGGCTTTTATGGAGATCATGCTTACACTTTTTCTGTAGGTGAGATTGCTCCAGAAACACAAAAACTACTAGACGTAACCAAAGAATCATTATACATAGGTATTCGCGAATTTAAAGTTGGTAATCGTGTAGGAGATGTTGGTTATGCAATTCAGAAATATTGTGAAGATCATGGCTATGGCGTGGTAAGAGAATTAGTTGGTCATGGTTTAGGAAGAAAAATGCATGAAGACCCAGAAATGCCAAACTACGGAAAACGTGGTCGTGGAAAGAAATTTATTGAAGGTATGGTTGTAGCCATAGAGCCGATGATAAATATGGGAACACAAAGAATCAGGCAGCATCGAGATGGTTGGACAATAACTACTTTAGATAATAAACCAAGTGCACATTTTGAGCATGACGTAGCTATAGTTGATGGAAAACCAGAGTTACTTTCAACATTTGCTTATATCTACCAAGCACTAGGAATAGAAAGTAATGAAGAGGATGAATTTCGTAAGAAAGCATTAGTGCTTTAAAATGAAGCGCCTTTTTAAACTTATCCTAAACACCATTCCAAGGCCATTACTTATTAGATTAAGTTATGTGGCAAAACCTGTTTTAGAATTATTTTTAAAAGGAAACACGTTTAAAGATCCTATAGACGGAAAAGGCTTTAGAAGCTTTTTACCCTATGGCTATGGCAAACAAAGAAACAATGTTCTTTCTCCTTCTACCTTAAGTTTGGAAAGACATAGGTTGTTGTGGTTATATTTAAAAAACGACACAGATTTCTTTACTAAAAATCTAAAAGTCCTTCATTTTGCGCCTGAACAAGCTTTTTATAAACGCTTTAGAAAGCTTAAAAACTTGGAATACGTTACAACTGACCTAAATTCTCCATTAGCAGATGTAAAAGCAGATATTTGTGACCTTCCTTTTACGGACAATGAGTTTGACGTAATTCTGTGTAACCATGTTTTAGAACATATTCCGGACGACACAAAAGCCATGAAGGAATTATACAGAATACTAAAACCAGGAGGTTATGGTGTGTTTCAAATTCCTCAGGACTTAAGTAGAGAAAAAACTTTTGAAGACAATAGTATAACAGATAAAAAAGAACGTGCTAAAATTTTTGGACAATACGACCATGTAAGAATTTATGGTCGTGATTACTTTGATAAACTTCGAGATATTGGCTTTAAAGTTGAAGAAGTAGATTACACTTCAAAACTTTCTGAAAATGAAATAACGAAATATTGCCTTGCTAA
>Ga0209075_1000399_pt1 | contig 42055 bp, 34 predicted proteins | sample Stecom2011_FD_187523 | JGI IMG/M metagenome (GOLD analysis project Ga0209075, IMG submission 187523) | Agricultural soil microbial communities from Utah to study Nitrogen management - Steer compost 2011 (SPAdes) (version 2) | ecosystem: Environmental > Terrestrial > Soil > Agricultural land...
TGTACAGTCTCACTGCTAATTACGGTTGACCATTGAGAAAACCGCCTAATACGAGAGACGTACGTTGGGTGGTGTGAGAGGACAGCAAAGTCGGAAGTAATTACCCGCCTTTGCTTCCTACTCGATTTACTGTTGAATCTTGGCAGCATTCGAAACGAAACCACTTGATTTTAGTGTGTCGACACAAATTCTTCGCTCAGGCTCGATGCCGCGATAACTTCTTCAATGGTTATTTGGTAGGTTTTTGACAGGGGATTGTGCTTGGGCAAAATAGCCTTGTAGCGGTCGTCATTACTGCTGTAAACACATTTGAAAATAGGCGTGTTATCGCTTATTTTCTTCGTGATTTCCATAAAAAGTTCATCGTGATGCATCATATTATTACTGGCCAAATGAAATATGCCCGTGAGCGATTGGTTGATGATGTAGTGAATCTGTTGACAAACTTTTTTGATCGAAGTCGCGGAGACCACGGTGTTTGGATAGACCTCGAATCGTGCACGATGGCGAATGCATTGGCGCAGATGGAAAACAGTGGGTGAATTAACACCTAAAATCAACGGCAGGCGAAGAATGGCTGTTTGAGCGGGAATTGTTTTTAGCAATATTTTTTCGACGGCAATCTTAAGTTTTCCTACTGCGGTTGTCGATAATGGCGCATCATTTTCATAAGAAGGATGTAGCGGCTTGGCGTTAAAAACTTCCGCAGACGACAGAAATAAAATGAAACAGGTAGGATTCGATAGAGCGTATTCTGTGAGTGCAATGTGCGCATCAACTTGTGCTTTGTAATCTCCTTTCAAACCGGCAATAATCACCGTAGGTCGCACAGCTTTAAGCAGTGTTGCCAACTCGCTTTTCTCTACACAATAAAAATGATACGCCCGATTGTCTCCGAATTTCGACTGACTGCAATAGGTGGCCTGCACGTCAAAATAGGATTGAAGCTCGCTATATACGGCGTGGCCAATAAAGCCGCTACCGCCGAGAATTAGTATTCGGTCTTTTTCGGTTTTATAAAACATCAATAATTAACAGTAATTAAAATAGAGACAGGTCTGTTTTCGCTGTGAAAAGTTTAAGCGCTTTCATTCCTAAATACGAGTTGCCGTTTGCATTTAACGGTGGCGACCAGGCAGAAATTGTAAAGTAATGCGGAAGTAGCGCAATAATACCTCCTCCAACACCACTTTTCCCTGGAAGTCCAACTTCAAAAGCAAATTCGCCAGCTTCGTCATAGAACCCGCAAGTCAACATAATAGCGTTGATTCTTTTTACTTTGTAGGTCGATAAATGTTTGTTGTTTTTAATACACCGACCACCGTTAGAAAATACGTGAAACGCATTGGCAAGTTGTTTGCAGCTCATCATTATAGAACATTGATAGAAATAGAACTCCAAAACCTCCTCCACACCGTTATGGAGATTGCCAAAGGATTTTAAAATATAAGCAGCGGCGTAATTGTTGAAACCTGTTTGACGTTCAGATTCTGCCACTGCTTTGTTGTAATCAATATCAGAATCGTGTGATAATTCCCTGACGAAATCCAAAAACTCCTGTTTCGGATTTTCTAGGTGCGAAATCAATATGTCGGCAATAACCAAAGCCCCGGCATTGATGAGCGGATTACGCGGTTTTCCCAAGTCCAACTCCAATAACGACAGGTGATTGTATGGGTTTCCCGAGGGTTCGACCCCAACGCGTTGCCACAACTCATTGCCTGCCAATTGAAAGGCTTTAGCGAGCGAAAATACCTTAGAAATACTCTGTGTAGAGAATTTTTCTGTCGCATCGCCAACAGAGAAACTCTCACCCGAGCTCAACCTCAAATGAATAGCGAGACTGTCTCTATTCATTTTAGCCAATTCGGGAATATAGGTTGCCACCTCGCCCGGGTTTTTCGAACTCTTGAGCGTGGTGTAAATTTCGTCTAAGATATTTTGATAGTCTCGCATTATCCCTTATAGAATGGTGTTTTAATAACCGTGGCTGAAACTGGTTTTTTTCTAATTTGAATGAAAATTTCTGAACCAGGTGCGGTGTGATCTAGCTGAACATACCCTAAACCAATACCCTTTCCCAGTGACGGTGCCATGGTTCCGCTTGTCACACGTCCGATAACGTTATCGTTTGCATCCATGATTTCGTAATCTTTACGCGGAATACCTCTTGAATTCAATTCAAATCCGATTAGTTTTTGCTGTAATCCCGCTTCTTTTTCTTTCTTTAAATTGTCTGAATTAATAAAGTCTTTCGTGAATTTTGTAATCCAGCCAAGACCTGCTTCGAATGGCGACGTGTTCTCGTCGATATCATTTCCATACAGACAATAACCCATCTCAAGACGCAAGGTGTCGCGTGCCGCCAACCCAATCGGTTTGATGCCGTAATCCGCTCCAGCTTCAAAAACCGCGTTCCAGATTTTCTCTGCATCTTCGTTCTTACAGTAGATTTCAAAGCCACCACTTCCCGTATATCCCGTAGCGCTGATAATAACATCGTCAACACCAGCGAATTTTGCTACTTCAAAGTTGTAGAATTTAATGGCGCCAAGGTCAACTTCGGTTAAAGATTGCATCGCTTCAAGTGCTTTTGGTCCTTGGATGGCCAGAATGGAATATTCAGACGATCGATTATCAACAGTTGCACCAACGGTGTTGTGTTTGGCAATCCATTCGCAATCTTTTTCAATATTGGAAGCATTCAAAACCAAAAGATATTCCTCTTCTTTTAGTTGGTAAACAATCAAGTCGTCTACAATACCGCCTTTTTCATTTGGGAAATAACAGTACTGAGCTTTTCCAACCGTTAATTTAGACGCATCGTTGCTCGAAATTTTCTGAAGGAGTTCCAATGCATTTGGTCCGCTTATAAATACAGCACCCATATGCGAAACATCAAAAACGCCAACCCCGTTTCGAACCGTTTCGTGTTCTATGTTCACGCCTTCATAGGAAACAGGCATATTATAGCCTGCAAACGGAACCAATTTGGCACCTAATTTCTCGTGGATGTGGGTAAGGGCTGTATTTTTCATGGATATGTTTTTTATTTTAATTTCTTTTTGGTTTTTCGACTACAAAAATAACCTCTTATCAATCGATTGGCAAATTAACCATTAACTTAAACACCAACGAAAACCTATCGCACTATATTTCAATAAAAAGACGTTAAAATCTACGCTACGGTTTATATTGTACGTTCTATTTTATAAATTTAAAAGAAAAAGATGTCGCACACCATTACCAGGAATCCCTATACAGGAGAATCGTTAATATCTTATAAGAATCACACGCAAAACGAGGTTGAGGAAATTCTAACCAAAGCCGATGAACGGTTTTATGAGTGGCGTGAGACTTCTTTTGCCCACCGTAAGAAATTGCTGTTTGCCGCTGCTTCCGAGCTCAAAGAAAACAAACAAGAATATGCCATTACGATGGTTGAGGAGGTCGGAAAACCGATTTCGCAAGCGATTGCCGAAATAGAAAAATGCGCCTGGGTCTGTGAATACTATGCGGAAAATGCTGAGAAATTTCTTCAAGATGAAGTAGTGGCTACCGATGCTGACAAGAGTTATGTGCGCTACGAACCCTTGGGCGTTGTTTTGGCGGTTATGCCTTGGAATTATCCGTTTTGGCAAGTCTTCCGTTTTGCCGCACCGGCGTTGATGGCTGGAAATATTGCGGTTTTAAAGCACGCTTCCAACGTCTTTGGTTGTGCGCTAAATATTGAAGCCGTTTTCAGACGAGCCGGATTTCCTGAAAATTGCTTCACAACGCTTTTGATTGGGAGTGATGGGGTAGCGGATGTTTTGAAAAATGAAAAGGTGAAAGCTGCCACCCTCACGGGGAGTGGACCCGCCGGATCGGCCGTAGCATCACTTGCAGGCGAGCAGATAAAGAAAACCGTTTTGGAATTGGGTGGAAGCAATGCCTTAATCGTGCTGAAAGATTGCGATATCGATAGCGCTATAAATACGTGCGTTCAAGCCCGCTTTCAAAATACCGGACAAAGCTGTATTGCCGGAAAAAGACTGTTGGTCGATGCTGTCATAGCTGATGAGTTTGTGGAAAAACTTCACAAAAAAGTGAAAGATTTACAGAGTGGCGATCCGATGGATGCCGATACGTTTATCGGTCCGATGGCACGAGAAGATCTGGCGGTCGAATTGGAAAAACAGGTGTCGGACACCTTAAAAGAAGGTGCGAAACTGTTAATCGGGGGGAAACGCAAAAAGGCTTATTTCGAACCTACAATCTTATTCGACGTTACCAGTGCCATGACTGCGTTTAAAGAAGAAACTTTCGGGCCGGTTTTAGCCGTTACCACGTTCGATACAATAGAAGAAGCGATCGACCTATCGAATAAATCGAAGTTCGGGTTGGGGGTTTCTGTCTTCACACGCGACGTTGAAGCGATAGAGAAACTGGTTTATCGCTTTGATGAAGGTGCTGTATTTATCAACGAATTGGTGAAAAGCGATCCGCGACTTCCTTTCGGTGGCATTAAAGAAAGTGGATACGGTCGCGAATTAAGCAGCCACGGTATTCGTGAATTTACAAATCGAAAAACCGTGTTTATCAATTCGTAAATGAAAATGAAAACAGGAAGTCAACCCCTCTTAAGTTGATGTGATCGTCCTTAATTATGCGTTGTTGGGCAGGTATTTGCGCTCGGCGTAAAAGGGTCCGAAGGGCAACAAAGAGCACACGATAACAATGGCCAGTACCGATAAACTCCACTTGAATTTTCTGTACATTACTAAGGCACCGATGATATAGAGGACAAATAAGAGTCCGTGAATCCACCCGATAGACTGAACCATTCCGGGCATATCCCATATATATTTCAAGGGCATGGCAATTCCTAATAAGACTAAAAACGAGATAGCTTCCATCGAGCTAATTAAACGAAATGCTTTAACTGAATTTTCCACTTTATTTTTTTGCGCAAAGATACATTAAGCAATGTATTTCGCCTTCTGATTTGAAGCTATCTTGTGCGGAATTTTAGTCGCACGGAATCGGCGTGTTTAAAATGTCAAAAGATCGATTTTTTCTGAAATTAAAATGCCACCACTCCGTACGAATCGGATGAAACCCAAATTTTCTCATGCCATCCCACAAGCGTATTCGATTATTGATAATTACTTCCGGAAAATCGTAATTATCGATGTTGGCCGCTGGTCCGAGGTGATCGAATTCCGTGCCCATGTCCACATGGCATCCTTCTAAAGTTTCGATTGTCAGGTCGACGGCAGCGCCCCGATTGTGGATAGACCCTCGTCCGTAAGGATTTCCGACATAGGAGGGCTTGGGCAGTTTGTCCCACATCTTTTTTTGAACATCCAATGGCCGATAGCAATCGTAAATTCGAATGCGATAGCCAATCGACTCGAAATAGTCGTTTGCGGCAACCAGAGCTTCTGCAACCTCGGGACGCAGTAGGCATTTGGCACAATCGTAAAGCGTTTTACCGAGAAAGTTGTTGGGGGTGGCGTATCGCATTTCATAAACAAAGGTATCGGAAAGGGTGGCGAGGTCCACTAACGGTTTTTCCGAACCTTGCCAAGCGGAAAGCGGCAGGAGAAGCAATATGGCAAATAGCGCAATAATCCGTTTCATAGGTTAAAATATAGTGAAATCAATGCGAATAGGTGTTGTAATGGGTAAATTTGCAAGAAATTTAATACATATGACAGAGTTAGATAGTAAAGTTGCATTAATCACAGGAGGATCTAAAGGAATTGGCTACGGAATAGCCCAAGCTTTAGTCAGTCAAGGGATGCATGTGGCCGTAACCAGCCGTTCAGAAACTGCTGCATTAAAGGCAGCCGATGCGTTGAATTCAGAGATTGAAGCTGGACAGGTTATTGGTTTGGAAGCCGACGTGCGTTCGTTCGAAGATCAAGAGCGCGCCGTAGAGAAAGTCATTGAGAAATTCGGTCGAATCGATGTGGTTATCGCAAATGCAGGGTTAGGACATTTTGCGTCTGTAGAAGATTTAACCATCGAGCAATGGAAGGAAACCATCGATACAAATTTATCAGGGGTTTTCTATACGCTTAAGGCTACGCTCGATCAATTAAAAGAAAATAAAGGATATTACATTACGATTTCGAGTTTGGCGGGAACCAACTTCTTTAAAAATGGAAGTGCGTACAACGCAAGTAAATTTGGAGTTACAGGATTTACGCAAGCGGCCATGCTAGATCTGCGTGATTATGGCATCAAAACGACAACCATCATGCCTGGATCGGTTTCTACGTATTTCAACGGAAACGAACCAGATGATGCTGACGCTTGGAAAATTCAAATTGAGGATTTAGGTGAAATGGTCGTGGATTTATTAAAAATGAATCCAAGAACATTGCCGAGTAAAATCGAAGTGCGACCAACAACGCCACCGAGTAAGTAAAAAGACTTTCTACTTACAATAGCATAACTAAAGAAGGGCATCCGAGAATTGGGATGCCCTTTTTTAATATAAGCGAATAGTAGATTTACGATTTGGTAGGGTCATCCACCGTTCCAATGAACAGCACAGCACCTGTATTTCGTTCGGTTATCAGATAGATAAAAGGACGGTTCACTCTCATTTCTTCAATGGGTGTTGCTGGCATCGATGTGGTTACCATGCCAATAGACGTTGCAGCAGCAGCCTCCGTGCCTTCCTCATCCACTTTGATGTAGGTTTTGTGTTTTATCTGCGATATTTTTGTGGATTCAGTTGCGAACAATTCCGAGAAATCGGCTCGATTCTGAAACGCAATGCCCATTCCCATAGCGGTTAAGTTTTCCTTTAAATTGTCGGCACTGTAGGAAGTTTCCCATTTAGGAAGAAAAAGCTTCAGCGGTGTTTTATTCATTTCCGAAGTTAAATCAGAAAAGCTTTCTGGGTTGAGTTGTTCTGCCACTTTATAAAGATCATTTTTTTCTGAAGGAAGGATTACGAACATACTAAAGGAGCCATTGCCGTAAGGGAGTTCGGCAATTTTTAAATCTTCATTTTTAAAGTAGTTAAACGAATCGTCTTTAAACATAAAACTGTGGCGCTTTCCTTCGGTGGCGGTATGGAAAACGGCATCGTGCGTATGGCGTGAATTAAAACCATCTGTCCAAGTACCTTTAAAATAAACTGCGTTGAGCAAAAACATAACTTCACCAGGTGAAATTTGATCGACCAGGGAAGGAATTTTACCTTGAGTGTTTTTACTGACCCAATTATTGATAGCGGATATTGTTTTTGGATTACCGAAATCTGCAGCTTCGATAGTAGCGTTAAAATACTGCTGATTTGTTGAAAGGAATTTCGCTTTCGGTGTCAAGTCCATTCGATGCCAAATAGCATTTGCCACATTGATAGTAACTGATGAATCTGCTTTTGGAAGTTCGTTCATTAACGATGCTTGCATCCGATTGAGTTGGTCTAAGGACCCTGGTTTTATATAGAGCGCCTCCTGCATCGCTTTCTTGGTTTCTCCTGAAGCACCGTTATATAACATCGCAAAATCCATGTAGATACTGAGCGGACTGATGAGTTTATTGTTATTGGCTGCATCTGTTTGAATGGCTTGCTCGAACAATCGGAAAGCGAATGTATTTTGATGTTGCATCATAGTTTCTGTATTTTCTTTAGGCACCGTGTTTTTCTGATTATTCTGAGTGGTTTGAGCACCACAACCGATGAAAAATAACGATAAAATGAACGGAATAAAAAATGGACTGGTTTTTCTAAGAATCATAATGTTTAGCTTTATTGGAGGAATACCAAAAGTTATGCCATTGAAAGGAGTGGTTAAATTTGGTGCTATGAAAATACGCAATCTATAATCAAAAAAAAGCGATCGAATATCGACCGCTTTTGATTTACATGTTAAATGATTTGTTAGTTGCTAGCCAACATCGCTAAGAATTTATCGAGGTTTGGTAAGATAACAATCCGCGTTCTTCGGTTGGTTGCCCTGCCTTCTGCGGTATCATTGTCGGTTAATGGGTGGTAGCTGCTTCTACCAGCGGCAATTAAATGTTCTGGATCTACGCCAAATTCATTTTGCAACTTCCGAATTACAGCAGTGGATCGTGCCACACTTAGTTCCCAGTTGTCTTTCACATAAGAACCAGGCTTTACGGTTTGGCTATCGGTGTGACCTTCTACCATAACTTCCATGGCTGGTTCGCTTTTAATGACTTCCGCCAAGCGACTCAACAGACCGTCTGCTTGAGGCTTTACAACTGAGCTTCCGGAACGGAATAACAATTTGTCCGAAACGGTGATCATAACCACAGTTTCCTCAATCGAAATCTTGATGTCGTCTTCTTCGCCCTCTGCGATTAAGTTACTGTCGAGATTGCTTTTTAAATTGTGCGTGATAATCAGGTTCATGGAATCCTGAAGCGTTTTGGCTTGCGCCAATTCCTGTTGGTCTACATTTTCCAATGCCCGACGCATTTTCTCTCTGTCGTTTTCGGAAATAATTACACCATCAATATTTTGCAGTCTTTCGTTATTGCTGTCAGTTAGCGAATGGATTTTTGCGTTATAACTCGCTACACGCTCTTCAATCCGAGCGTATTTACCTTCGATCTCTTCCTTCTCTAATTGTGTTTTAGCAAGTGTCGATCGAGTTTCGTTGTATTGGTCTTCGAGTGCAACATACTTTTTCTTCGACACACAAGAAGAAGCCAATAATACCATCCCTAATAGGGATACAGATACAATCTTTTTCATAGACTTAGTTTTTTAGTAGGTTTAGAATACAAATGTATCTAGGGTTCCTACCAAAAAACAGTTATAGGGACGCTATAGTTTTGTTAAACTATTCAGTAGAAAGCCAATAGCGTCCTATATTTTCTTAATTAAATACAAAGCCGAGGAGGTAGTATAGAATTATGAACACGACGATGACGCCAATGCATCCACATCTTCCGCCACCAATTTTCTTTGCTCCCCATCCGGCTAATAAGGCTCTAAATAATTTTTTCATAGTGATTTTTTTTAATGAATAAGCATAGTGTATACTAACTCCGATCCTTGTTCTCAGGTTCGTCCGTGAATAATATTTTATAGATTAAATACAGTCCGATAGAAGCGGCGAATAAAAACAGTAAAATCGCAAATCCAGGATACCCTATTATTGTAAATGTAGTTGGAATCCGCATCAACAATGCCGCGCCCAAAATTAATGAGGCAATAACGATTCCGATAGTAATGCGATTGGCCACTTTCTGGAATGCGACAATAAAGCGATGTTCATCAAAGGCTTCTATTTTAATTTTAAACTTATCATCGGCTAAATTTTCCGTGATTTTATTTAACCGGTAGGGTAGGTTTTCTGTCAGTTCTTTACTTTCTAAAAGCGTTTGTAACAGGTGATTTGATTTCAACTGGTTCAATAGCCGATCGCGCATCAACTCCTCAATGTAATTCCGCACCGTTTTCTCTAGGTTGTATTCAGGTGCTAGGAAAGCGACTATTTGATCCATGTTTAAAAGGATTTTCCCCAAAACACTTAATTCGGCTGGCAACTTAATATTATTGTTGGCCGCAATTTGATTCGATTTCAATATCAGCTGCCCCGTTTGCAAATCTTCGGCACGGCTGTTCTGGTTTTCTTGAACCTTTCGAATAATCATTTTTTTAAACGTGGCGATGTCGGCCTTTTCCTCGTCGTAGTCACTCATCGATAATAGCACGTCTACCAATCTGTCGCCATCGTGGCTTCCTAAAGCCATCATTATTTTGAGGACGTCGTCTTGCATTTGTTCACTAAACCGAGCTACCATGCCCAAATCTATCAACGCTAATTTGTGCTCTTGTGTTAGATGAACATTGCCGGGGTGGGGATCGGCATGGGCAAATCCGTCAACAATAATTTGTTTTAAATACGCCTTGACCAAATCATCAGCGAGTTCGTTACGCGGTATATCCATTAACGCCATCGAGGAAACAGCTGTAACTTTCTGACCCGATACATATTCCATCGTCAACACGCGTTGTGAATAATAATCTGGAATTACCCCAGGAACAAAGAGGTGTCTGAATTCCTTGAGGTTTTCTTTTAAAGCGATTAGGTTTTGAGCTTCTTTGGTGTAGTCTAACTCTTGCAGCAGGATGTATCGTAATTCTTCAATAACCTCGTGAATCGAAAACTTCTTTGCTTCCTTACTATATGCTTCCGCTTTTTCCGATAGCGTCATCAGGGTGTCTAGATCTTCTACAAACCGCTTCCGCACATCTGGGCGTTGTATTTTAACAGCAACCTTCTTTCCCGAATGCAGCGTGGCCTCGTGCACTTGACCTATAGAAGCACTGGCGAGTGGGGTTTTGTTGAAAGATGCAAATGCCTTGGAAATTCGCTGCCCGATTTCCTCTCTAAAAAGCTGTTCTACAGCTTCGTACGGAATTTCATCGCCTTCGTCCTGTAGTTCAGCCAATGCATCTAAATACGGGTCGGGAATCATATCCGGACGTGTGGAAAGCAACTGGCCGAGCTTTACGTAAGTAGGCCCCATTGTTTTTAAATCCTTTACCAATTCTTCTGGTGTAGGATCTAAATCCGCTGCTTCTAGCTGTTCGAATTCGTGAAGGTTATCGCCGTCGGAAATAAAAATATTGCTGTTCCAGTATTTCAGGACAAACGTGAAAAAACGCACGTATTTATCGTATTTTTTTGGCAATAGACTCATAGAACCTGTTGGTATTTGGTGGGTTATAGTGAGATAAATATAGCCAATTGTCTGCCGTTTATTTTAACTTTAATATAAGTTTAAGTAGTGTTAGCGATTATGGCTATTGCTTGTGCTTAACGTCTTTGGACTAAAGCATACTAGCGAGCATCCATGTTCCTACAATCCACAAGATTGCTGAGAGAATGCCGCCAATGATAAAGAAGTGTTTGAATTTATAATATCCCATACCATAAATTAACGTGTTGGTTTGGTATCCGATTGGTGTAAAAAAACTGAAGTTGGCGCCAAACAATACGGCGAGGATAAAAGGTTTCATCGGTAAATCCAAGCCAAGAGCAACGGCAATGGCAATCGGGGTCATTATGATGGCAGTTGCGTTATTGCTTATAACACCACTGAGCAGGATGGTAATTAGGAAGATACTTCCAATCGAAAAAACAGGCGAATGATCTTGAAGGAAATACAAGAGAAGGGTGGATATGTATTTGTCGGCTCCGGTATTGCTCATAGCGATTCCCAAAGGAATCATTCCTGCCAATAGAAAAATGATGCTCCAATTAATTCGATGATACACATCGTTAAGTTCCAAACACCGGAAAAGAAGTAGCAAAGCAACGCCAGTAAGTGCGCTCACCAAAATGCTTAAAACACCACTGGCAGCCAATCCGACAACAACCAGTAAAATTAAGGAAGACAGCGTCTTTTTAGTTCTATTGCTCGTGCGCTTTGGTTCGTGTTCTCTTAGCAGTGCGACGTTTTCTATTTCGTGTAGGCTGGGGATATCGCGCTTATTAACTTCTATTAAAAGACGGTCGCCAGGTTTAAGACTAATTTGGTCGATGTTTTTCCGAATCAACCGCTCTCGTGTATTTCGAATATTTCTCCGTTTTTTGATGGCTATTGGAATGGCGTTGTTAAACGGATTTTCCCTTAAATGTCTCAATGTCCGTCCAATTAAATTCGAACCGGGAAGGATCAGCAACTCGATCAGGCTCGACTGTGTTTTTTCCACCTCTCCTTTGTCTTCTTCCACCTCGTTGTCTTCATCCCGTTTGTCGAAATGATCGATAACTTCGATGGTTTTGTCTTTTTGAAGGGTCTTTAGTGTATCGACGTCGCACATCAACATAAGTTGATCGCCTTTTTGGAGTGTGATATATCGTCCGGGAGCATTGATAACTTTAGCATCTCGAGTTAATTTTAAGATTGTAATTTCCGGATCGGTGTAGAAAGGCGTATCCTCTATATTTTGCCCAACCAATTCGGATGCATCATTGATTATCGTTGTAGTTACATAGTTATCGAGCTCGTATGATGATTCTAAATCTTCTTTTTTGTCTTTGGGCAACCATTTGGAAGTTATCGTTACCACTACGATTCCGAGACCTAAGAATACCAAGCCATATCCAGTAAACTCAAAGAAGCTAAATTTTTCAGCGCCGAGCTCTGTAGCAACAGAATTGACGATAAGGTTTGTTGAGGTTCCCATGAGCGTACAGCTGCCACCTAAGATTCCAGCAAACGAAATGGGCATAAGGAATTTTGATTCTGGTAGGTTAAACCGTTTCGAAAGTTCGGATAGGATTTTGATAAAAACAATGACTACGGCAGTCGTGCTGATAAAGGCTGAAATGCTTGCAGAAATCAGCATTAGAATGGGCAGTAATAGTAGAAGCGGTAACACGTGGATTTTTTTTAATCCTCCTGCTAGTGAAGAAATCACGCCGTTATCTTCCATGGCTAAAGCGATAATCAATAATGAAAGAATGGTAATCGTGGCGGGATCGGAAAATCCTGATATTGCTTCGGTAGGGGTAACCAAGCCTGAGAGAGAAAGCGTAACGATTAGAAAAAATGCAATTTTATCGACAGAAAAAACTTCGAATGCAAAAAGAACGATCGTTATGATCAGAATAGAAAAAACGAGCATCATTTCTGTAGTCATCGATAAAGATTTACTTTATAAATATACTTATAGAAATGATGCTCGTCTTTAAATAACTCTTAAAATTACTGAGCAGCTAAGTAATCAAGCTTGACTTATCCCAAGTATTTTTTCAGGATATGGCTTTTTGAAGTGTGACGTAATCTTCGGATTGCTTTTTCGCGAATTTGTCTGACGCGCTCGCGGCTTAAGTCGAACGTATCTCCAATTTCTTGTAGCGTCATTGGTGGTTGTCCACACAGTCCAAAGTTTAACTTTACGACATCGGCTTCACGTGGCGCCAACGTATCCAAGGCACGGTTGATTTCGATTCGAAGCGATTCGTGCATCAAGGTTTTGTCTGGATTTGGGCTTTCGCCTGAACTCAATACGTCGTATAAGTTGTTATCGTTTTCACCTTCATGAAATGGAGCATCCATCGACAAGCTTCTGGTTGCGTTTTTGAGCGAGCTCTTTACTTTTGCTTCCGTAAAGTCCAACTCATTCGCAATTTCAGCAGCCGTTGGGACGCGCTCAAATTTCTGCTCGAGGTAAATAGTAGCTTTTTTAATCTTATTGATATCGCCAATTTTGTTCAACGGAAGTCGAACCACACGCGATTGCTCTGCGATGGCTTGTAGAATGGCTTGGCGAATCCACCATACTGCATAGGAAATAAATTTAAAACCACGAGTTTCATCAAAGCGTTTTGCTGCTTTTACGAGACCCACATTGCCTTCGTTAATAAGGTCGGGAAGGCTAAGTCCTTGGTTTTGGTATTGTTTAGCCACGGAAATCACAAATCGCAGGTTGGCACGACTCAATTTGTTCAGGGCTTCCTGATCGCCTTCTCGTATGCGCTGGGCCAACTCCACTTCCTCTTCGGCTGTAATTAAATCAATCTTACTAACATCTTGTAGGTAGTTGTTTAATGATTTCGTCTCGCGGTTGGTTACCTGCTTGGTGATTTTAAGTTGTCTCATATAATAAAGGGTTTAATTTATAGAACAAGGCATAATAAGACATTATCCCGACATAACCAAATGATTAACAGATAATGTTAAAATTTGAGTGGTCGGTATTTATTTCTTACTTTGCATTAAAATTGATATGATGCTACGAAAAAATATAATTGCTGGTATAGTAACGCTGTTTTCAGGGCTTTTAGTATATGCCCAAAAACCGACGATGGCTCCGAAAGGAGATCATAAACCTACAGATTTTTCGCAACCAGAGAATATAATCATTTATATTGTACTTCCCATAGTCTTTGTCGTCCTTTATTTTCTGTGGCGGTCGAAGAAAAAAAATGAAAAGAATCAATAATTCCAACCCGTTTTAGAGTTGAAAATAGTCAATTCAATTGGCTTGGTTTTTGCACAATGAGCTGAAAACTTGAATATGTTGAAAAGATTGTTGTTTGCTATATGGTTGATGAGTTCGCTTTCGATGGTGGCACAAATCGAGTTGCCGACCAATACCCCAAAATTTGAGCCGATTAAGAATGATAACAGACCACCGAGCGGATTTGATATTTCGACGCCCTCAAAAACACCTTCACTGAGTATTCCAATCGACGACCGAAAGAAAACGGATTTCGACTTGGGTAAAGAAGACAAGGACAATTTCAGTATGGTGGAAGATGAATATTTAGAACACCAATCGAAACTCAAACCGCGCTTTTTCGAAGATAGGGAAGCTAAACCGGAATACGGGGAGGATATGTATCTCGGAGACGTCAGTACGAATGCTAAGAAAGTGACCATCCTCTACCGCGATCACGAATATGTAGATGGCGATAGAATTCGCGTGTTTGTCAATGACGATATGGTGGTTGCCAATGTGATGCTCCAAGGCGATTTTCAAGGATTCGACCTTCCGTTGGAGGATGGCTTTAATAAAATCGAATTCGAAGCGTTAAATCAAGGAACTTCCGGACCAAACACAGCGCAGTTACAAATTATAGACGAAAATGGCACCTTGCTCGGGTCTTATGTGTGGAACCTTTTAACGGGGCACAAAGCAACGGCAATTGTTGTTAAGCGCTCATTGTAGACCGTGTACTTCGGGAATGAGTATGATAAGTATCATCTTTTGAGTCAAACGAGCAGCAACGCTTCAGGATAATTGTTCGAATCGCTTTTTTATCGGTATTGTTTCTTAAATTTACGTGTACAAATCATTTAAACGCATTGTAAATTATGAAGAAAGTATTAATAGCGATTGACTATAACCCAAACTCAGAGCCGGTTGTGAATCAAGGATACGAATTAGCACAATTGATGGGAGCTGAGGTGTGTTTGTTTCACGTTTTGTCGGATACGCGATATTATAACATGCAATTTCAACCCTTTATGGGATATGAGGGCTATGCGTTTCCGGTGGATTACAAAATTCAAGAAGAATACATAAACGTGGCCAAGGACTATCTCGAGAAGACAGCCCAACACCTCAATAAAGAAAACGTCAGCACGTATTTGGCAGAAGGCGATACGGCTCGGAAAATATTGGAATACGCCGAAGAATGGCAAGCCGATGTCATTGTGATGGGAACACATAGCCATAGCACATTGGAAAAATTGTTTTTAGGAACAGTTGCTTCATCGGTGCTCGAGCGCACAAAAATACCGGTGTATATGATTCCGATAAAGACTTAAGCTTAAGACCAAAACAAATCCGAATTAATCGAGTGATGATTTCGAGGGTATGGCATAAAATGATACCTTCGTAAAAATTGAACATGTAAAAAATCTATGGCACTTTCCAACAACGACATCATGAAAAAGCTACGCGTGGCTTTAAAACTTCGCAATGACGACATCGTCGAAATTTTTTCATTGGTAGACTTCAAAGTCTCGAAAAGTGAATTGGGAGCAATTTTTAGAAACGAAAACCATCCGAAATACATGGAATGCGGCGATCAATTCCTTCGGAATTTCCTAAACGGATTGGTGATCTACAAGCGGGGGCCGATGCCCGAGAAAAAGAAGGGTGGTTCTAGCCCAGCGACTAAAAATAAAACCGCCTCAGAGAAAGAAAAACCAAGAAAATAAAACTGGTTTTTCGTAGGTGATACGCGCTGTATAAGCTTTCAGGATCAATCTGTTGTTGTAATAATTCAAGAGTGTTTTATGGTGATATTCTTTTAACTAAGATTTAACCACACCATATCTTTCCATTGTTGCGTAATAAATCGTTTAAACTTATATTTGCATCCGAATTATAAAAGCGTCTGTGATATAATAATTTCAATTAAAGAGTGAATACCATCCGAAAAACAAGAGAAAATAGATTAAAGCGAGTCCATCGGTACTATAAATACACGGGCTTCTATACCTTTGTAGGGCAAAGCCTTAAGAGGGCGATTATTCCTGCCTTGTTGCTAGTTGGTGGATTAATTGCACTCGATCGCTATGTAGTGGATTTCGGAAGCGTCTTCCAATATGTCACGGAAACTTTTGCGCCAATGAATATTTTATTGGTGTTTCTGATTTCGGAATCGCTGTTAGGGTTGGTGCCACCAGAGATTTTTATCGCTTGGAGCCATAAAATGCCGCAGCCTATTCTCTATCTCTCACTCCTTGCAACATTGTCTTATGTTGGTGGAATTATCTCCTATTTCATCGGAAAGTGGATTTTGACCATCCCACGGGTTTATAATCAAGTGGAAGGAAAAATGAAAAAACACCTCGTTCAAATTCGCAAGTGGGGTGGATTCCTTATTGTAGTAGGAGCGCTGTTGCCCATTCCTTTTTCGATGACGTGTATGACTGCCGGAATTATTCATTACCGATTCGTCAACCTGCTCTTGTTCGGATTGTTGCGTTTTGTGCGGTTCTACCTCTATGCCGTTGCCATTTTCAATCTTATCTAACAAATTTTTCTCCGTACGTATTAACGTATACGATCTCCTATTTTTAGACCGTATTTGATGGAAACGTGCTATATTCGCATGCAATCAAAAAAATCTTTTTTATTGCTTCTTAATGTGAATATATCCCGACATGAAATCTATCTTCACAAATCTGCTTTTTAGGGTTTTTATTGCCATTGTTTTAGGAATTGTTTTTGGACTATACGTGCCCGAATCGATTAATAGAATCTTCGCAACGTTCAATGCTATTTTTGGCGAATTTCTCACCTTTTCCATCCCGTTAATTATCATGGGACTCATCATGCCATCTATTGCAGACCTGGGGAAGGGTGCTGGAAAACTTCTCCTGATTACTGCTGCAATAGCCTACGGATCGACTGTGTTGTCTGGATTTATGAGCTATTTTGCAGCGTCGAGTATCTTTCCGTCGCTATTGCAAACTCAGATTGAAAACACCGCAGCCGTGACAGAAACTGCGCGCGAGTTGACCCCTTATTTTTCTATGGCAATTCCGCCTATTTTAGACGTGATGACTGCTCTGGCTTTTGCTTTTACCGTAGGATTAGGCTTAGCCTATCAAGAAAATTCTACATTGAAAGCAGTGGCGGATGATTTTAAAGACATCATTATGAAACTCATAGAGCGCGTTATCGTGCCCTTATTGCCTTTGTTTATTTTGGGAATATTTGCTAACATCGCCTACAGCGGAAAAGTTTATTCGATATTGTCGGTCTTCTTGAATATCATCGGAATTATTTTCGCATTACACATCCTCCTGCTTTTGATTCAATTTTTTATTGCAGGTGGAATTGCAGGAAAAAATCCGATAAAGGCGCTGTTGACGATGATGCCCGCCTACTTTACGGCTTTAGGAACACAATCCTCGGCGGCAACGATTCCGGTCACTTTAAAACAAGTTAAAAAGAATGGTGTTTCCGATAAAATTGCAGGATTTGTTGTGCCGCTTTGTGCTACGATTCACCTATCCGGAAGTATCTTGAAAATCGTTGCGTGCGCTTTTGCACTGATGTTATTGCACGGGCAGCCCATTGACTTTATGATGTTTGCTGGATTTATTTTCACGCTCGGAATCGCTATGGTCGCAGCTCCTGGCGTTCCTGGGGGCGCCATTATGGCCGCCATCGCTATCTTGCAGTCTGTGTTGGGTTTCGATGAAGAAATGATTGGATTGATGATTGCGCTCTATATTGCCATGGACAGTTTTGGAACCGCAGGAAACATCACAGGAGATGGGGCAATCGCCTTAGTGGTCGATAAAATAACGAAAGAAAAGCTTCATGAATAGATGGGTTAATCCCACTTCATCCGCTGCAAGCGAATGGCGTTAAGAATCGCTAAAAAGGCGACACCTACATCGGCGAATACGGCTTCCCACATGGTGGCAATACCACCAGCACCCATAAGTAAAACAATGAATTTCACGCCAAAAGCCAATGCGATGTTTTGCCAAACAATTTGTCGTGTGGATTTCCCGATTTTAATGGCACGTGCAATTTTTGAAGGTTGATCGGTTTGGATTACGACATCTGCCGTTTCGATCGCCAAGTCACTTCCAAGACCACCCATCGCTATTCCGACATCACTCGTGGCAAGCGCCGGCGCGTCGTTGATGCCGTCTCCCGCAAAAGCCAACCGAACGTTCGGTGAGTTCATTAATCGCTCCACTTCTTTCAATTTATCCTCAGGAAGCAATCCGCCTTTTGCGTGGTGTAGTTTAAGATCGCGTCCAACTTTTTCGGCGATTGCAGGGCGATCTCCAGAAAGCATAACTATATTCTCGATGCCCAGTTTTCTGAGTTTCTTAATGGCCATAAAAGCATCATCTTTTAATGCATCCGAGACGGTTATATAACCCGCAAACTCCCCGTCGATAGCAGCTAGAATGATCGATTCTTCAATACTGTCGGTTTCTGCGGGAACAGCAATCCCGTGGCGGTGCATCAGTTTCTTATTTCCTGCTAAGACAATTTTGTTATTGACGTTTCCTTCTAATCCTTCTCCAGCAATTTCTTCAATATCAGTTGCCAAGAATTTTGGGGTGTTTGCATATTCCAAAACCGCAGTAGCAAGCGGATGGGTGGATTGCGTTTCCAAGGCCATCAAATATTCCATAAAATCTGCTTCAGAAATACCGTAGGTCTTTATGTCTTTTATTTTAAACACACCTTGCGTTAGCGTGCCGGTCTTATCCATTACCACTGTATTTACTTTCGTGATGGCATCTAAAAAAGACGCGCCTTTAAATAAGATTCCGTTTTGCGATGCGGCTCCCAAACCACCAAAGTATCCCAGAGGAATAGAAATCACCAGAGCGCACGGACACGAAATTACTAAGAAGATAAGCGCGCGGTAAAGCCAATCGCCAAAGATGTAGTTTTCAACAAAAAAGAATGGTAAAAACGTTAGCGCCAACGCAGCAAACACGACGATAGGGGTGTACACACGAGCGAATCTTCTAATGAACAACTCTGTTTTCGATTTCCGGGAAGTGGCTTCCTGAACCAAATGTAAGATTTTAGCAATCGAACTGTCTTCGAATATCTTTGTTGTTTCCACCTCAATCACCCCGCCCATATTGATGCTTCCAGCGTAAACTGCCTCGTTTTTTTGAGACGAGACGGGAACACTTTCACCGGTGATGGCAGCCGTGTTTAACGATGCGGATTCTGAAAGTAAAATTCCATCCAATGGAATGCTTTCGCCATTTCTCACTTGCACTTTTTCGCCTACAAAGACTTCTGCCGGGTGCACAGCCGTAAATTGATTGTTTCGAAAAACCAAGGCCACATTCGGACGAACATCGAGCAAGGCTTTTATATTTCTAGTCGATTTGTCGACCGCCGCGTGCTGAAACAATTCCCCAACCGAGTAAAAAAGCATTACAGCAACACCTTCGTGATAGTGTCCGAGGGCAAAAGCACCGATCGTTGCAATGCCCATCAAGAAGAACTCCGTGAAGAAATCACCTTTTAAAATGCTGTCCCAACCTTGTTTTAAAACCGGAAGTCCTACGGGGATGTAGGCAATGACATACCATGTAATCTGAACCCATCCAGAGAAAAACGGCACCTCTAAATGATCCAAAACAATGCCTACAACCAACATGACAAAACTGACGATAGCAGGCGTGTACGTGGCTAGTTTCGATTTGGGTTCAGAAATGTTTTGATCTGCAGTCGTGCTACAGCAACTCGTTTCAACAGTGGCTTGGCTCATCTCGATGTAAATAGTTTTAGGGTTAAAAGTCAGTGACTTTATCCGTTTTTTATTGGTGACAAATATGAAAGAAAAAGGAATGCAACAGAAGTGCATTAACAAGTAGGTATAGATTCCTTAACGTTTGCTTACCTCAAATTTTCGAAGCAGGAGCCAAGCGCAATTGTAAATATACTATAGTGCATCTGATCTTGTATGAATCGACTTACTTAACATAACATTCTAAAAGATTAATGTTAAAATGCATACTTTTGAACTATCTTGAGTAGCGCTTTGGAAAAGAAAAAAGAAAAACGTTGGTTTCGAAAAATAGTTAAGATTATCGGGTGGTCGCTCGGTGTCTTACTAATGCTATTGGTTGCGCTCATCCTGTTCATACGCAGTCCTTGGGGGCAAGATGTCATCATACAACGTGCCGCTAAATACGTTTCAAAAAAGACCGACTCCAAAGTGGAAATAGAGAAACTTTTCATCACTTTCGATGGCAATATTGTCCTTGACGGATTGTATCTGGAGGATAATAAAGGCGACACTTTGGTGTATTCCAAATCCTTGGAAGCCAACGTGCCCTTACTGCCTTTGTTACAAGGAAATGGAGTGGCTGTAGACTACTTAAAGTGGGATGGTCTTAAAGCACGCGTTATTCGAAAAGACACTATTTCAGGATATAATTTTCAATACCTAATCGACGCATTTGCTTCGGAAGAGAAATCGCCCAAACCGCAGAAGGATGCCGAAGCTTCCGCGATGAAAATCGTTATTGGCGATATTTATTTTTCTGATTTCGACCTCATCTTTCGGGATGACGTATTAGGAATGGATGCTGATGTGGCATTGGGGCAACTCGTATTGGAGATGAAAAAAACCGACTTAGCGGAAATGGATTTTCGTGCTGCAAAAGTTGCCTTGTCCGACTCCCGAATTTCGCTGATACAATCGCCAAGCTCGCTTCCTTCAGAAGATGACGAAGAAAGCCCACTCCCATTTTTACAAGTAGATGAACTGTCCTTAAATACCGTTTCGGCCTATTACGAGTCCACAGAAGAGCAACTTACGGCCGATGTGGCGATTGACGATTTTTTCCTGCAAGTTAAGAAAGCCGATTTGGCACAAAACAATATCGATATCGGTGAAATTCGTTTGAAAAATTCCAGAATCGATGTACGCTCCAAAACCGCCGATAATGTCATTGCCGGTAAAGCAAAGGATGTTGAGAAAGAAGTAGAAGCACAAGCCCAGGCATTCGAATGGCCCGAAATCGAGATTGCCGTTGAGAAAATTAACTTTTCAAAAAACAATCTTTCCTATGTTGTGGATGAACAACAAGTGAAAAAAGGCTATTTCAATCCGGAAGCCATCGCTGTAGAAAACCTAAACCTCCTTGCCAACGATATCTATTTAAAAGATAAAACGGCCGGTCTTCAATTAGATGCATTTAGTTTCGTTGAAGTGTCGGGACTCGATTTAAAAGAACTTCAGCTACAACTCGCGGCGACAGACCAAACGATTAATCTGGATGCGCTTCGTTTTCACTTAAATAACAACATTATTCAAGGGAAGGGGCAATTGGATTATGCGTCTATTGCCAGGTTGATCGAAAATCCAGATAATTCGACAGTAGTATTCAATCTTCCAAAATTTCAACTGGATGCAAGAGATGCTTATCGCTTTCAACCCGATCTGAGAAACAATGAGTACTTCGTGAGTTTGAGTCAGAAAATAGTGTCGGGCAATCTCAATGTCTCAGGCGATTTGTCTGCATTAAACCTATCTCGTTTAAACCTTCGTTGGGGCAACAGTACGCGGATTTCCGCCCATGGAAAACTTCGACATGTGACGGACGTGGAGCGTCTTCAGTTTGATATTCCCAGGTTTAAAGCCCAAACCAAACGCGACGATCTTGTGCGATTTGTGAGTGAAGAAGAATTGGGCGTCGACCTGCCAGAGGATGTTGCTTTAGAAGGCTATGCAAAAGGGAATTTGGAAGATGTGTATGCCAAAGCAGAACTGACCACAACACAAGGGTATGCCGTGGTCGATGGGCACTTCAAAAATGCAGACCGAATTGTATTTGATGCCGATGTGGAAATTAAAGAATATCGACTCAACGAACTCCTGAGAAATGATAAATTGGGTACGTTGAGTTTGGATATAAAAACTTCCGGTTCTGGTGATAATATCAACAACATCGATGCACAGCTCGATGCGAATATTTCGAGTTTTCAATTTGGCGATTATGCCATTACCGATTTACAAATTACCAGTGAAATTATCGACGGACACGGAGATTTAAAATCGGATTACAAAGACAAAAATGTCGATGTAGCGCTCGATGCAAATTTTGTTCTGGATTCTGTCGCCCCGGAATTGAGTGCCTATTTAAACATCAAAGGCATCAATCTTCAAGCCGTTGGTTTAATGGATCGCGATGTGCGAACTGGGATGAAACTCGATTTTGATTTTAGAGGGTCTGAAGACGAATCAAACATCATACTCACGATGGGTGACGGCGTCGTGGTTCACGACAATCACACTTATCTTTTGGGCGATTTGCTCGCTACGGCACATTTAGAAAAGGACACTACTTCCATTTGGTTGAACAATAGAATCCTGCAGCTCAGTGCAGAAAGCAATACCGATCCAGCATCTTTTGGAGAAGCGGTACGACGTCATGTGCATAGTTATTTTTCAAAACAGGTGCAGCTCGCCGATACGGTAACCGACCCTATAAAACTAAAAGTAATAGGAAGAGTGGCCCAAGCGCCAGTGCTAAACGAAGTTTTCTTGGTGAATATCCAAGATTTAGACACTATTGTTTTTGGTGCTTATTTTGATGAAGCGGCCCGACGATTGGCGGCTGAAATATATGCGCCCCATATCAATTATGGTGGAAACACGCTCGATAGTCTATCGTTCACCATGGATACCGATCGCGATGCATTTATGTTCGATTTGGGTTTTAAAAACATCAAGGCAGGTCCGCTGAATGTGCCGAGAACCATGGTCGAAGGAAGACAAAAAGACGATGAACTCAACATGGTTTTTAACGCTACCCACAACGACAGTACGTTGATCAATATCCGTTCCCAGATAACGGGTACGGCAGAGCGATTGCGATTTCATGTGGATCCAGAAGATTTAATTCTCGATAGAAATTCGTGGAACGTGTCGCCCGATAATGAAATTGTTTGGACACCCGGGAAGATTACCATTAACGACTTTGAGTTTACCGATGGGGATGAAATGGCACGATTGACAAACGACTTGCCCAACGTTGCTGAATACCACGTTGGCGTGGAGTTCGATAATTTTAAATTAAGTGAAATCCTCAACTATTTAAATCCCGATGAGGAGTTGGCAAAAGGAACACTCAATGGCTATCTAGCGCTGATAAATCCGAATGAAAAAACAGGCGTTTTAGCATCGTTGCTGTTGGAAAACCTAAATGTCATGGATGTCGATTTAGGTAAAATGACCCTTGATGCCGAGACAAAAGTGGCCAATCGTTTCGACTATGAAGTTGCATTGAAAGAAGGTGCAATCGATTTTGATGCCACTGGATATTATACCACAGGAGCCGATCGTGGGAAACAACAAGTCGATCTGCGCATTAACGAGGGGCAGATGACCGCATTCGAAGGATTTTCTATGGGGGAAATTAGAAATGCTGGCGGTACTTTTTCCGGAAACTTTGAGGTTTCAGCAACGCCCGACGATTTGCAGTATAAAGGGAATTTAAACTTTCAGAACGCCACTTTTAATGTCGCCCAACTAAACGCATCCTTTGAGTTTCCTTCCGAAACCATAGCCGTAAATAATGATGGCATCTCTTTAGAACATTTTACGGTCTTGGACGAAAATAAAAACGAACTCGTACTGCAAGGGAATATCGGAACAGCCAATTTCTTAAACCCAACTTTTGATCTTGAGATAGACACCGATAATTTCAAGGTTTTGCAAGCAACTAAAGAAGACAATGACTTTTTGTATGGAACAGCAGCTTTCGATGCACACGGAACAGTGACTGGAAATCTGAATGTTCCAAAAATCAGGATGAATATCAATGTTGATAACAACACCGATATCACCTATGTGCTGCCGTCGTCTACCGTAGCTATCGAAGAACAAGATGGAGTGGTGCTATTTGTGAATCGGGAAGACCCCGATGCCGTCTTAACACAAACAAAAGAAGAATCGGTCACCTTCACAGGATTCGATGTCAATGTGTTTTTAAAAATTGGAAAAGAAGCGAAAATTGCCATTATCATTGATGAAGAAACAGGCGACAATTTTCAAATTTACGGTGATGGCGATTTGAATTTTGTGATGAATCCGAATGGCCGAATGACCTTGACTGGAATTTACGACATTGGCGGCGGACATTATGAGATGAATCTGTATAATATTGTCAACCGCAGGTTTGAGTTGGATGAAAGTAGCTCTGTGAGTTGGGCTGGCGATCCATTCGATGCTAAATTAGACGTCAGGGCAGTGTATAATACAAAAACATCGGCTTCGGCTTTGATGGCTCCTGTGAGTTCCGATGCAGACCCTTCGGAGAAAGGAAAATTCCGACAAGTATTGCCTTTTAAAGTGTTTCTGAATGTGGACGGCGAACTTCAGCAGCCCAAAATTTCTTTTAATATAGGAATGCCCGAAGAGGAACGTGGGGCGATTGGCGGACAAGTTTACGGAAGAATTCAGCAGGTGAATCAGCAAGAAGACGAATTGAATAGACAAGTGTTTTCGCTCTTGGTGCTCAATCGATTTTATCCTGATTCGGGAAGCGATGGTAGTGGTGGTGGATTTGCCTCTATCGCACGCGATAATTTAAACGATGCAATCTCGGATCAACTGAATGTGTTTTCCGATAAACTTTTAGGAAGCTCTGGTTTCGAACTGGATTTTGGTTTGGATAGCTATACCGATTATCAAGGCGAATCGCCCCAGCAGCGAACACAATTAGACATTGCTGCTCAGAAGAAACTCTTTAACGACAGATTGATCGTGCGCGTGGGAAGTGAAGTGGATTTAGAAGGAAGTAATCCGTCTAACGAGCCCGCACCTATTATTGGCAATGTGAGTTTGGAATACCTGCTCACCGAAAACGGTCGCTATCGATTGAGAGGATTTAGGAAGAATTCGTACGAAAATGTCATCGACGGACAAACCATTGTCAGCGGTCTTGCTTTAATTTTTACGCAAGAGTTTAATCGGTTCGACGAATTATGGCAAGCGATTCTTCGCGGGGAAACCGACGAGGAAAAAGCGGCGCGAAGAGCTGCGAAAGAAAATCGAGGAAAGAAGGATGCAGCACAAAAGGAGGCCGAAAATGAGAAGGACGAAATGCCTGCGGATAAAGCGAATGACGAAGAAAATCGAAAAGAATAATTGATGAGTGTTTTGAGGAAAAATATTAAAATAGGTTTTTTATGGGGTGCGGCCATGCTGGTGTTTTCGTCGTGTTCGGTAAAGAAATTCATTCCTGATGATGAACGGCTTTATACAGGGGCAAGTGTTGAAATTGAAACAGAAGCCGAGATTCAGAACCAGAAAGAATTAGAATCTGTTCTTGAGAAAGTATTACGACCGGAACCCAACAAACGTTTTTTAGGTATGCCGTTGGGCTTGTATTTCTACTACAAGATGCAAAAAGACAACCCGGGTTTTATCAATCGATTCTTTTATAAACGAATGGGTGAAGAACCGGTCTATCAGAGTGATGTTCAACCGTTTGAGGTGAATGATATTTTGCTGAATCGACTTGAGAACCGTGGGTTTTTCTACAGTGCGGTGAGTTATAAATTTCACGAAAAAGAAAAGGAAGCCTCGGTGGAATATACTGTGAAGGTTCCTGATCCCTATCTTATGGAAAAGTATCAACTCGACTCCCTTCCCGAACCGATACATTCTGAAATTGAGAAAAGCGTGTCTGCAACGAAGTTTGAAAAAGGAATGCGATTTGATCTCAGCAATATGAAACACGAGCGAGAACGAATCGATAAGGATTTAAAATCAAATGGCTATTACAATTTCAATTCGAATTTTTTAATTTTTGAAGCCGATACGAATCAATACGACAACAAACGTTTCGATTTATTTCTTCGACTGAAAAAAGAAACCCCTGAAAAGTCTATCGTGCCCTATCGGATTTCGAAGATTGATGTCTATGCCGATTACGACGCACAGGATTTTGACGATGACGACGAAGATGTTGTTCGCTTTAACGATAAGAACTATATCAACAGTGAGAGTTTTTTTAAATCAAAGTATCTAGATCCGTTTATCACCCTGTCCGAAGGGCAATATTACAGTCCGGAAGATTCTCGGAATACGGCGCGGCGTTTGTCTACGATCGGTGCTTATAAATTTGTAAACATTCAATACACCGAAGTGGATTCCGTACTAACTGATAGTTTAGGAATCTTGGAGGCGGAAATCTTTCTGTCGCCTTTAAACAAGCGGGTACTCAGGGCCGAGTTGCAGGCAGTAACCAAGTCTAACGGCTTTGCTGGACCGGGATTGGCACTTAATTACGGAAACCGAAATCTGTTTAAGGGCGGTGAAACGCTAAACACCACAGGGCGGTTTGGCTATGAGTTTCAAGCAGGAGGTGGGAGTGGTGGCGATACGAGTATCGAGCTTGGATTGACCAACGAACTCGTCATTCCGAGAATGCTTTTCCCGATCGATATCAATCAAGATTATTTCAAATACGACATTCCAAAAACAAAGATTGGCGCTCATTTGGAATACTTAAATCGCGCGAAACTGTATGCGCTATTGACCGCCACCGCGGAATTTGGTTATGTGTGGCAAGCCAATCGTTATATAACCCACGAAATTACCCCGATTTCACTCAACTACACAAAAAAGGTGCGCACTTCGAAGGCGTTTGATTCTATTTTAGATCAAAACCCATTTCTCCGCCGAAGTTTTGAACAGCGTTTTATCCCAGGTGGGCAGTATTCTTATACGTATAACGGTATGATTGATGCGCGAAAAAAACATCAGTTTTATGTCAATGCCAACATAGATATCGCAGGAAATAGTATGAGTTTGTTTGGGCGAAAACAAGAAGAAGGAGACAAAACCGTGTTGGGCATGCAGTATGCACAATATGCCAAAGCGGATGTTGATCTGCGATATCATTTCAATCTTGGGAAAGAACAGGTGATTGCCTCGCGTATTTTTGCAGGTTACGGGCTTCCGTATGGAAATTCGGACGTGATGCCTTTTATTAAACAATATTATTCAGGAGGTCCGTATAGTGTGCGAGCTTTTCGCATTCGCTCGTTAGGTCCTGGTACGTATCGGGGAGAAGGCGGCAGCGATAGCTATTACGATCGGTCGGGAAATATCCGGATTGAAGCCAATGTCGAATATCGATTCCCGTTGTTTTCCTTTTTCAAAGGTGCTGTCTTTGCAGATGCTGGAAACATTTGGAACTCGAAAGGAAATGCGGAATACAATTATGAAGATAAATTCACAACCAGTTTTATCAGTGAGCTGGGAATGGGAGCAGGAGTTGGATTGCGTGTCGATGTTCAAGGATTTGTCATTCGGTTTGATTTTGCAGCACCCTTTCACGACCCAACAGAAGAAAAAGGAAAACGCTTCGATTTTGATGTAAAAGGAACCATTTTCAACTTCGGAATCGGCTATCCATTTTAAGGCATCTGCATGGCATTAACTGGTGATGGGGCTTAACGGCATCTTTTGATTTTTGAATATGCAATGTGTATTATTAAGCAAATAAGAAAGCAATAGTTTTATGGAAAAAAAATTAGAGACAACAACGTTAGGTGGTGGATGTTTTTGGTGTACGGAAGCGGTTTTCGACCGGGTAAAAGGTGTGGAGCGGGTTGTGTCCGGTTATTCGGGTGGCAATGTTCCCGGAACGCCTACGTATCGCGAAGTCAGCAGTGGTCTTACCGGTCATGCTGAAGTAATTCAGGTGAGTTTCGATGCGGACGTTATTTCGTATGAGGATGTTTTAAAAATATTTATGACCACACACGATCCAACAACATTGAATAGACAAGGTGCCGATGTTGGAACCCAGTATCGTTCGGTGATTTACTATCACACTGAAAAACAAAAAGAAATTGCCGAAAAAGTGTTAGCCGACTTGAAGCCGTATTTTGATAATCCCATCGTCACAGAGCTTTCCCCGTTCGAAGCGTTTTTCGCTGCAGAGGCTGAGCATCACAATTTCTACAATCGCAATCCCGAATACGGGTATTGTAGAGCCGTTATTTCACCTAAAATAGCGAAGTTGAAAAAAATGCATGAAAAATTCTTAAAACCTACGATCGGATAGAAACGAGATGGCATAAAAATCCACCCAGGAAATCAATGTGTGTTTATGATATTCAATTGAACATTGAGCATTGAACATTGAACATTGTAATCTGTCTATATTCTAGCTGTCTAGATTCTCAAGTCTCATATCTAAAATCTCAAATCCATTTCCGTCCTACGTCTTACGTCCTACAGTCCTACGTCTTAAAAATGCCCAATTTATCAATACTCTATCTGTCTAGATTCTAGCCTCTATTTTTTCACCATTAAAAACTCACTTCCCAAACATATCCAACCCCGGAATGTCCGGCATGCCTTCTTTCGATGCAGCTGCAATCTCAGTTTCATGGACCTTTGTGGCTTTCTCAATGGCTTTATTAATGGTGATGATAAGGTAGTCTTCTAGCTGTTCTTTGTCTTCGAGCAGCGCATCGTCAATTTCGATTGATTTTATTTCGCGATTGGCGGTAAGCGTTACACGTAAAAGATCATCGCTGCTCTTTTCGTCCACCATAACCGAGTTTAACCGCTCTTTAGTAGCTTCAATTTTCTTCTGGGCTTCTTTCAATTTCCCCATCATTCCCATCAAATCTCCAAACATAACGTTATATCAATTTAAAATTCCTACAAATTTACTACTTTGCCGAATATTAAAGCCTTTTCAGATATGAATAAAAAGTTAACATTCTTATTGGTTGCTTCTCTTATTTTTGCAGCCTCATCATGTGGTCACAAAAATTCTGACAAACCTATGGAAATTGAACCTCCTAAAGCAAAAATGATATTGAAAGAACTGCGCGCGCATGACGATGTGCGTATCGATAATTACTATTGGTTGAACGATCGCGAAGACCAGGAAGTCATAGACTACCTCAATGCCGAAAACGAATATTACGAAGAAGTTACTGCGCACACCGACTCCTTGAAAGAAAGCCTTTATTATGAGATGAAAGCGCGGATAAAAGAAGATGACGTGTCTGTGCCGTATAAACTTAACGGCTATTATTATATGACGCGGTATGAAAAAGGAAAAGATTATCCGATTTACACCCGTAGAAAAGGATCGATGGATGCTCCCGAGGAAATTATCTTCGACGTAAACGAAATGGCAGCAGGCCATTCATTTTATAACCTTGCTGGGATGAGCGTTTCCGAAGACAATAGGTTGGTTTCCTTTGGTGTGGATACGGTCAGTCGAAGACAATATACCATCTACATAAAAAACTTAGAAACCGGCGAAATTCTTCCAGAGCACATCCCGATGGCAACAGGTGGCTCTACTTGGGGAAGTGATAATAAAACACTTTATTACACCCGAAGAGACGAGAACACCTTACGCCCAAATCAGATTTATAGACATACGCTCGGAACCGATTCGAGCGAGGACGAATTGGTTTACACCGAAGATGACGAAACCTTTAGAACCTATGTTTTTAAAACCAAATCGCGACAATTCATAGTCATTGGGTCATATAGCACATTAACCTCTGAATATCGCGTGTTGCCTGCGGACAATCCGAGAGGGGAATTTGAAGTATTCCACCCAAGAGAAAGAGGGTTGGAATACAGTATTTCAGACTTCGAAGGCGATTGGTATATTTTGACCAACAAAGACAAGGCGCAAAACTTTAAGCTGATGAAAACGCCAGTGGGAAAAACAGGAAAAGACCATTGGCAGGAAATGATTCACCATCGCGAGGATGTGCTTTTGGAAGATGTCGATATTTTTAAGGAATACCTCGTGTTGAGCGAGCGCAATAACGGATTGACTCAAATCCGTATCAAGCGATGGGACGGAAAAGAAGACTACTACCTTCCTTTCGACAATGAAACCTATACGGCCTACACAACGCAAAACTTGGATTTCGACAGTAAGGTATTGCGCTATGGTTACAATGCCTTAAATACACCCGCTTCGGTTATCGATTTTGATATGGAAACCAGAACGGAAACCGTATTGAAGCAAGTTGAGGTTTTGGACGAAAACTTTCATCCAGATAACTACGAAACAGAGCGTTTGTGGGCCACAGCAGACGATGGTGTAAAAGTGCCCATCTCGGTGATTTATAAGAAGGGAATCAAAAAAGACGGTAGCAATCCGTTGTTGATTTACGGCTATGGGTCTTATGGCGCCACAATCGATCCTTATTTTTCAACCGTGCGATTGAGTTTGCTAGACCGTGGGTTCATATTTGCGATTGCACATATTCGTGGAGGAGAATACATGGGGCGCGCTTGGTATGAAGACGGAAAATTACTGAAAAAGAAAAACACTTTCACCGACTTTATCGCAGCATCAAAATTTATGGTGAAAGAAGGATATACGTCACCTGAACATCTTTATGCTTCGGGCGGATCTGCTGGTGGACTTTTGATGGGAGCCGTGATGAATATGGCACCAGACTTATACAATGGCATCATTGCGTCTGTGCCTTTTGTCGATGTGTTGACCACGATGTTAGACGATTCCATTCCGCTGACTACAGGAGAATATGACGAATGGGGAAATCCAAATGAGTTGGAATATTACAACTACATCAAATCCTATTCACCTTACGACAATATTGAAACTAAGGACTATCCAAACTTGTTGGTAACCACCGGATTGCACGACAGCCAAGTGCAGTATTGGGAGCCTGCAAAATGGGTGGCCAAGTTGCGCGAAATGAAAACCGACGATAATTTACTGCTTTTCTTAACCAATATGGATACTGGACATGGTGGGGCTTCTGGGCGCTTTGAAGCGTTGAAGGAAGTGGCGAGAGATTATGCGTTTTTATTGGATTTGGAAGGAATTCAAGAGTAGTTAAAATATTTCAGTATCTTTGTAGCGTCTAAATCTTGATCCCCTTCGGGCGAATTTCGGTTTTCACGCAGAGTTTTTTAACAAAATTACACTCAATGAAAAATGAAATAAAAGCACACAACAATGTGTCGGAATTAATAGGCAACACACCCTTAATCAAGCTCAATGGAGTGGCAAGGGGCCTTAAAGGTAATTATTACGCCAAAGTTGAAGCCTTCAATCCTGGTCATTCAACAAAAGATCGAATCGCACTTTATATCATCGAACAAGCTGAAAAGAAAGGTATCCTGAAGCCAGGAGATACCATCATTGAAACTACCAGTGGAAACACAGGATTCAGTTTGGCTATGGTGAGCATCATCAAAGGATACAAGTGTATTTTGGCCGTGAGTTCAAAGTCATCGCCAGATAAGATCGACATGCTTAGGAGCATGGGCGCTACCGTTTATGTTTGTCCGGCGCACGTTGCAGCAGACGATCCACGGTCTTACTACGAAGTGGCTAAAAAGCTTCACGAAGAACACGAAGGATCTATTTACATCAACCAATATTTTAACGAATTAAATATCGATGCCCATTACCATTCTACCGGTCCTGAAATTTGGGAGCAAACAGGTGGACAAATCACCCATTTGGTCGCATGTAGTGGTACGGGAGGAACTATTTCTGGGATTGCACGCTATTTAAAAGAGCAAAATCCAGCGGTCCAAATTATCGGAATCGATGCGTATGGTTCTGTGCTTCAGAAATATCACGAAACGGGTGAGTTCGATGCGAATGAAATTTACCCCTATCGAATCGAAGGCTTGGGAAAAAACTTGATTCCAACAGCTACAGATTTCGATGTAATCGACCGATTTGTAAAAGTAACCGATGAAAACAGTGCGCATACAGCTCGTGAAATAGCGAGAACAGATGGACTTTTCGTAGGATACACAAGTGGCGCTGCCTTACAAGGAGTAAAACAACTGAATGAAGAAGGTGTTTTCTCTGAAGATAGTAATGTCGTGGTGATTTTCCCCGATCACGGATCGCGTTATATGAGCAAAATATATAACGATCAGTGGATGGAAGAACAAGGATTCTTCGATTCGGAGCATGTCGAAATTGACCAGATAGAATATGTCAAGTAAACGGTGTCATCCGTTTTCAATTAAAAATAGAAATTTGCAAACCAAATACTCCTACAACTAGGAGTGTTTGGTTTTATTTTTTGGTAAATGCATTCCTTAGATGTGAAAAACTTTCACTAGAGAAATTATAATTAAGAGTGGTATGGCAAAATCAACAATAGAAACAAAAGGATTGGATCCGAAGAAGTTTCAGGCTACGGCGTATCCGATCTTGTTTGCCATTGCTTTTGCACATTTCATCAACGATTTGTTGCAGATCATCATTCCCTCTATTTATCCGCTTCTCAAAGAAAACTACACGTTGAGTTTTACGCAAGTGGGATTCATCACTTTCGTATATCAAGTTATGGCTTCATTGCTTCAGCCTGTTGTTGGTTTTTATACAGACAAACGACCGCAACCTTATGCCTTGGCCGTCGGTATGTGTTTTACGCTGGGGGGCTTAGCGATGTTGGCTTTTGCAGGCAGTTATGCCCTGATTCTGCTGTCGGTTGGATTGGTGGGGATTGGTTCGTCTATCTTTCATCCCGAAGCGTCTCGAGTTGCTTATTTAGCTTCAGGCGGAAAACGTGGTTTAGCCCAATCTATTTTTCAAGTGGGAGGCAATAGTGGCACCGCAATCGGTCCGCTTTTAGTTATCCTGATTGTCATCCCTGGCGGGCAAACCAATGTGCTGTGGTTTTTATTGTTGGCGCTCGTGGGTATTCTGTTGTTGAGTCGGATTTCGCGTTGGTATCAAAAACATTTGGCGCTCCGAAAAGCCAATAAGATTAAGCTTGCGGACTATCCGCCGAGACTGCGTAAAAAACAAGTAAAAGGAGCGCTGGGGATTTTATTGTTGTTGATATTTTCGAAATATATTTATATGACGAGCATCAGCAGTTATTTTACGTTCTACCTTATCGAGAAGTTTGGCATATCCATTCCAGAGTCGCAATTCTACTTATTCCTGTTTTTTGGGTCGGTTGCTTTAGGCACTTTTTTAGGGGGCCCCATCGGAGATCGATTCGGAAGAAAATACGTCATTTGGTTTTCTATTTTGGGTTCGGCACCTTTTGCGCTGTTGTTGCCCTACGTCGGTTTATTCTGGACAGGTACTTTGGCGGTGATCATCGGATTGATCCTCTCATCGGCTTTTTCGGCAATTTTAGTGTTTGCGCAAGAATTATTGCCCGGAAAGGTGGGAATGATTTCGGGAATGTTCTTTGGCTTCGCTTTCGGAATTGCTGGATTGGGAGCAGCCGTTTTAGGCTATCTCGCCGATACGACAAGCATCGTTATTGTCTATCATATTTGTTCCTATTTACCCCTTTTGGGAATGGTGGCGTATTTCCTTCCGAAGTTAAAAACCACTTCCTCTTCCTCTAAAAAGAGACCATAAGGTCTTGTTTCGTCGATTTTCCTAGGAGATTGGAAGTAAAACACGTGTGAAATGCCGCTTCTTTGCGAAATAATTATGGAAATCGCCTATGTTTCATTATTTTTGCAGCCTGTTTAAACAATTCAATTTACTACATGAAAGATTTATTTGATAAGATTTATAGCGATAAAGGTCCATTGGGAAAATGGGCAAATCAGGCAGAAGGATACTTTATCTTTCCGAAGCTGGAAGGACCAATTTCCAACCGAATGAAGTTTAAAGGCAAAGACGTAGTAACTTGGAGTATTAATGATTATTTAGGTCTTGCGAATCATCCTGAAGTTAGAAAAGTAGATGCTGAAGCAGGAGCGAAATGGGGTTCGGCCTACCCAATGGGAGCGCGAATGATGAGTGGTCATACCGAATTGCACGAGCAACTTCAAAACGAACTTGCGGAATTTGTACAAAAAGAAGCCGCTTATGTGTTGAACTTCGGATATCAAGGTATGGTTTCTACCATCGACGCATTGGTGACCAAGGACGATGTGATTGTTTACGATGTCGATTCGCACGCATGTATTATCGATGGAGTGCGACTGCATATGGGGCAGCGTTTTACGTATAAGCACAACGATATGGAAAGTATCGAAAAGAACTTGCAACGTGCTACACGCGTGGCAGAGAAAACAGGCGGAGGAATTCTTCTGATTTCTGAAGGTGTTTTCGGAATGCGCGGTGAACAAGGAAGACTTAAAGAAATTATTGCCCTGAAAGAAAAATACAATTTTAGATTTTTCGTCGATGATGCGCACGGATTCGGAACACTTGGAAAAACAGGTGCTGGAGCAGGAGAGGAGCAAGGCGTTCAGGACGGAATCGATGTTTACTTTGCCACATTTGCGAAAGCCATGGCAAGTACGGGAGCGTTTATTGCTGCCGATCAAGAAATTATCGACTACCTAAAATACAACTTGCGCTCGCAAATGTTTGCTAAATCATTGCAAATGCAATTGGTTGAAGGAGCATTGAAGCGTTTGGATATGCTTCGCACGATGCCAGAATTAAAAGAAAAACTCTGGGACAATGTAAACGCACTTCAAAACGGATTGAAAGAACGCGGGTTCGATCTTGGAACAACACAAAGCTGTGTAACGCCAGTATATCTTAAAGGAAGCATTCCGGAAGCGATGGCATTGGTGAAAGACTTGAGGGAAAATCACGGAATTTTCTGCTCAATTGTGGTCTATCCAGTAATTCCACGCGGATTGATTCTTTTGCGTATGATTCCAACGGCATCGCACACGCAAGAGGATATCGAGGAAACACTAAATGCTTTTTCCGCTATTCGCGAACGCTTGGAAAACGGGACGTACAAACGACTTTCTGCCGGTGTTGCCGAAGAAATGGACGAAGAAGTCTAGGTAACTAATTTTATAGAAAACCATAAAAGCTCTATCCATACCTTGGATGGAGCTTTTTTCTTTATGCGTGTTGCGGATTTGCAAGAACTTTTTCAAAAGCCTTTCTCGGCGCACCGCCAACAATTACTTCACCGCAGTAGGTGTATTGCAAGCGATCCATAATTTTCAACATCGGGATATTATCAAAATTGGTGTCGATCTTTATACTGAAAACACCTTTATCCAAACAAAGAGATTCGATCTCTTTAAACAATCTGCTGGCTACTCCTTTCTTTTTTAGCTCGGGTGCCGTAGCCACACGATGGATGTTTACATAATCGCCTTCCGTGAGCCAATCGCCTTTAATATCGTTATAAGCAGGATCGTCGTCGAAAATTATAGCGGCATAAGCAGCTATTGAATTGTCGATTTCTAATACATAGGCACATCCTCTTTTTAGGTCATCCTGAACGGTCTGTTCGTTCGGATAGCCATCTTGCCATTGGTCGCTGCCGTCGAGCCTTCGTTGTTCAATGGCGTGTTGGAGGATGGTCCAAATAACAGGAGCTTCAGCTGGTATTGCTTTTCTTAATATCATAATCTGCAAGATAAAGCCTTTTTCTAATACAGGTTTAGCAGGAAAATCAAAAATCGTTAATCCAGTGTCTGCACACCGCCACCGTTTACAAAAAGTACTTGACCGCTTACCCAACTTGAAATAGGAGCGGCAAAATAGAGTACAGCCCCAGCAATATCTTCAACTTCGCCTAATCGGTGAATGGGCGTGTGCGACAGCATGCGCTTCTCTATTTCGGGGGTTAAAACCGATTTCAACGCATCTGTTCTCACGGCGCCAGGACCAATGGCGTTAATGCGGATTTCATCGGGACCATAGTCAAAGGCAAGATTGCGTGTCATATGATTTATGGCAGCTTTAGAAGATGCATACGCGCTTATGGCCGGACTTTTATTGATGGACGCCATCGAAGACATGTTAAGAATACTTCCATAACCCGCTTGCTTCATGTGGGGCGCCACTAATTGACACAGACGCCACATGCTAAAAACATTCATTTCAAATACTTTTATAAATTGGGCCACATCCATATCATACGGGCTTTCCCTTCCAGCACCGCCACCGCCTACATTGTTGACCAAAATCTCTATGCTTCCATATTCGGCAATTGTTTTATCGACCAAATTAACCAATGCCTCATCTTGGGTGACATCGCAATTTATGGCAATCGATTTTCCGCCATTGCTGTTGATATCCTCGGAAGCTTTTTTCGCAGCTTCTAAGTTGTAGTCAGAGACCACCACTTGGGCTCCGTAAGCGGCGAGCATCTCGCAGCTCGCTTTTCCAATGCCGTTAGCACCACCAGTTACAATGGCAGTTTTACCTTTTAGATTGAATAAATTTGAAGGATCCATATACTTTTATTTTTCTAGTAAGTGATGTGTAGGTTCGGGTGAAGCCGATTTATTTTAATCCTCCCATTCATTGCGAATTTCTTCCATTAAGGCGTCGTAACGCGATCGTAATTCCTCAGAAATCGCTTTAGAGGATCTATGAAGCTTTCTCAGTTGAAACGATAAGATGATGCTGAAAATACCCGTAAAAAGAAAGCTTAACGCCACTAAAACCACGACGCTCAAACCGGCAAATGCGGGGTTCCAAATCAAAAAGAATGAGGCGATGGCTCCTAAAATTCCGAAGAATAATAAAAAACCCCAATTTCTACCGCCATACTTTTTAATGTCCAACGCAAAGCTGATGGATGATATGGAACGGAAAAGAAGGAGAAACCCGACGTAGAAGGCCAAAACAGCCAAAGAAAGTTCGGGGTGACTTACAAGCGAAATACCTATAATAAACGTGATGATTCCGAAAGCCAGTGACCAGCCCCAGTTGTTGAGCTGTTTTCTGTTGGATATTGAAAATATTATCTCAGAAATCCCACTAAATAAGAATGAGAGCGCAAAGAAAATAGATAAAGCAAGCAGCGAAGTTACCGGAGATGTAAATGCCACGATACTGACAACGATAAATAATAGCCCCACCAGTAAAGGAATGTACCAGTGTTTGATTGATCTTCTGATTGAATTTAAAAAATGAAAGTCCATAGTCTTAAATTTGATGGTTAGTGGTAGCTAGTTTTTAGCTCACAAAATACAAAAATACGATTAGTTCGGATTAAAGCGAACCAGTTTCAGGTAAGAATTTGTTAAAAAATGAATTCATCTTAAGCTCCAACTGTTAGGATGGGTTTTGAGAGGTATGGATAAAAAAACTCCCCCAACGATGCGCCGTTGGGGGAGTTTAAATAAATCGAAACTATTAATTTATAATTTTTCTGGAATCAGTTCTTCCTCTTCTGGTTCGTATTTTAGGTAACGTTCCTTACTATCATCCATTTCGTCCATCCATTCCGTATGGTGTTCGGCCGCCATGGTTCCGGTAACCACACTTTGGAAGGTCTTGTCTCTATACGTGAGGATGTTATTTTCTTTATCGCGGAGCCATTCCTTAAACATTTCTGCCACCTTATCGACGTTGAAATGCGGATAGTCCGACAGTTTTAATAAGTCTTTAATATAAGCAGATTGGAAATCGACATCGTCAAATCCAGTTTCCAATTGATTGTTCATTTCCAACCATTTGTCCATATCTGCTCTTCTTTTAGACTTTGGCGGAAGTTTGAACTTTCCTGTCATGTAGTCTCGCGCTACCCATGCTTGTGCATCAAACATATTGAAGGTGTAATATTGGTCTTGCATTCCCAAATAAATCAACTGCGGCAGGTCGTTAAAGAATATACCCTTGTACAACTGATCAGGATACATATTGTTGTTTGTTTTCAAGCGCAGTTCGCTTGGCAAAAACGGGAATTTATGCTGATAACCAGTACACATAATGACGGCATCAAATTTTTCAGAACTACCGTCTTTAAAGTAAGCGGTGTCGTCCTCAAAATGAGTAACCAAAGGAACTTCTTTAATTCCATCAGGCCAATCCAATCCAATTGGATTGCTTCGGTAACTCAGCGTCACCGATTTAGATCCGTGTTTGTAGCACTGAACCCCAATGTCTTCTGCAGAGTAACTGCTTCCTATTAACAGGAGGTTTTGATCCTTAAATTGGTCTGCTCCTTTAAAGTCGTGTGCATGAACTACGGCTCCTGGGAAGTTTTCAATACCTTTGAAATAAGGCATGTTTGGTGTAGAAAAGTGCCCAGAGGCGACCACCAAATAATCAAATTCCTGCGAGTAGGTTTCATTCACTTTCAAATCGTCAAGGATGACCGTGAACTTCTTGGTGTCTTCGTCGTAATCCACCCAACGAACTGTTGTGTTAAAGCGAATGAATTCGCGTGCATTACTCTTCTTAATTCTTCCTTGGATATAATCAAAAAGTACAGGCCTAGGAGGGTAGGAGGATATGGGTTTTTTAAAATGATCGTCAAAGGAGTAGTCGGCAAACTCTAAGCACTCCTTTGGGCCGTTAGACCATAGGTACTTATACATACTACCGTGCGTGGGTTCACCATATTTTCCAACACCCGTTCGCCAGGAATAGTTCCACATGCCACCCCAATTGCTCTGCTTTTCAAAGCACATTATTTCTGGGATGTCATACCCTTCATTTCGCAATGCTTCAAAGGCACGAATTTGAGCCAGACCACTTGGTCCGGCACCAACTATGCCAATTCGCTTGTTTTTCATTAATCCGTTTTTCTTCATGTAAATAATATATTAATATAGGTTAATCGAAAACGAGCCATAAGAAAGCCGTTCTCAAAAAATTAAAAATTGCTTGAAATTCATTTGCAAAATGCAGTAGAAAGAGTACTAAAAACTCTTACACAGGCGATGCCATAAAAGCATCAAGAGACTTTATAGATAATAAGTCATCTGGCAATTCCACAAGCTATAGGGTACGGAAAATTATGCAGATTACCAAATTGAGGCCCTTCTTTGTGATGAATTTTTAGTAATCCTCAGTGATGCGTGTTCTTTGTTGCAGATTATTTAATTGATTAGCGATATCGTTACGGAGTGGTTTGGCGTTAAGTTGAAGCAGCAATCTGTGAACTTTGGAGGTGAGAATTTTGGTTTGAAATTGTTTGAAAACCCATAAGGTTCTTTGGGCAAACCCAAGAAGTTCCTGTCAAACGCGCCATTCCCATTTTTATCGTGATAAAGCGAAATGGCATACGTGCCTGCCGGTAGATTTTTCACCACGACGGTTTCGGACGAAGCGGTTACTTCCACAGAAATGCCTTTATACGCCTGTTCCTTTTCCAAAAATCGATCACCCTTGTTGAAGATGCCAATTTCAATGGTGCCTTCTATGGTTTTAATATTGTCGACAGTAATCGTAAGCGAATGGCCTTCGGTGGGTGGACTGCTAAACAGAAGGCAAATGAACAAAAGAAGCGTAGTCATAAGATGTTTGGTTTATTTGATTTGGCTGGTATGCGATGAATTTCAATACGCAATTACAACTGAAGCGACAATCCGTTTAAGGATGGCAACCTTCAGGAGATGTCTGCGGGAGAATCGAAATGTTTTTACTGGTTCATATTTATTTGAGTTCTTAACCGACCATCACATGCCAAGGGTCTAAATGAATCCGTAAAATAATGATTTATTAACATATAAAATCTTATTGAAAAGCTAAAATGAGCGCCTATTTTTTGTAAAAACAGCAATTAGCGTGATGGAAGTTGGTCATATGTCTTAAGTGTTGGGTGTTTCTTTTGTTTTTAGATAATTGAATTCTTGCCGCAAGACGGCCACTTTATTTTGGCTGAACGCGTACAGTGTCTTTCAAAACCAAAACCCAGCAGCACTTTGTTTTTTTAACTTTTTAAGTTGCTATTCTTCAGTGAGGTTATATCCTTTATAGACCTGATTATTCAAAAAATATAGTACTTTTGCAGGCTCTTAAAAAAGAAGGCTGAAAATTCCAACAAAACCATAAGGGGAAGCCAATTTGAAACGATAATTACAATGAAGAAATATTTAAACTTATTTGATTTCTCTCAAAAAGTAGATTATAAAACTGAAGTGTTGTCGGGATTAACCGTAGCTATGGCGTTAATTCCTGAGGCGGTGGCTTTTGCTATTCTCGCAGGGCTTTCGCCTTTAACGGGTCTTTACGCAGCCTTTATGATGGCCCTTGTTACTTCAATTTTTGGCGGTCGTCCTGGAATGATTTCGGGAGCTGCTGGTGCAACGGCTATTGTAATTGTCTCTTTGGCTATTTCACACGGACCAGAATATATTTTTGCAACCGTTATATTGGCAGGTTTGATACAATTGATTGCGGGAGTGCTCAGATTGGGAAAACTGATGCGATTGGTTCCGCATCCCGTAATTTTTGGATTTGTCAACGGGTTGGCAATCATCCTATTTATGTCGAAATTAGATCAGTTCCAAGATCCTTCAGGAGCTTGGTTGACAGGTATACCGATGTATACCGTGCTCGGATTGGTACTGCTGACCATGCTTATCATATGGGGATTGCCCAAACTCACAAGAGCGATTCCATCTTCCTTAGTGGCCGTTTTAATGGTTTTTGGAATTGTAGCTGGTTTTGGAATCGAAACAAAAACTATTGCAGATATCGCCTCGATCAAAGGAGGATTTCCACCTTTCAACATTCCAAAAGTACCCTTTACTATGGAAACGTTGGCCCTAATCTTTCCTTATGCCGCAATTATGGCAGGTGTAGGATTAATTGAAAGTTTATTAACGTTGAATATCATCGATGAAATCACAGAGACTCGGGGTAGAGGAAATAAAGAAGCTGTCGCTCAAGGAACAGCAAATATTTTTTCTGGGTTTTTCTCAGGAATGGGAGGATGCGCGATGATTGGTCAGAGCCTGCTCAATATTTCAAATGGGGCAAGAGCAAGGCTTTCAGGAATTGTTGCTGCATTGGCATTGTTGGTCTTCGTGATGTTCGGCGCTGAACTTATCGAACAATTGCCTATGGCTGCACTGACAGGCTTAATGATTATGGTTGCCATCGGAACCTTTGAATGGGCGAGTTTTAGAACCTTCAATAGAATGCCCAAGTCCGATGTATTTGTAATGGTGGTTGTAACGCTGGTAACAGCGGTTCTAAAGAATTTAGCCTTGGCGGTAATCATCGGTGTTATCATCGCAGCCTTGGTTTTTGCCTGGGATAACGCAAAGCGAATCCGTGCCAGAAAATCAATCGAGGAAGATGGCACCAAGCTTTATGAAATTTACGGGCCGTTATTTTTCGGTTCGATAGCTGCCTTTAATGAAAAGTTCGATATTCTAAACGATCCAGACCACGTCATTATCGATTTTAAGGAAAGTCGGGTGGTGGATATGTCGGCAATTGAAGCTTTGAATAAAATTACGGAGCGCTACTTAAAAACGGGGAAGAAAGTCCAATTGCGCCATTTGAGCCCGGATTGTCATCAACGACTAAAAAATGCCGATAAAATCATTGACGTGAATGTTATAGAAGACCCTACGTATAAGGTGGTTATTGATGATTTTTGAGGATGTAAATGGCTGAAGGCGATGGATGGGTTACCTGAACAACGTGTAGTTTGTTAAACACTACAATCTACATTGGCAAAATCTATGATTCCAAAATACCACGCTTCATGATTTCTTGTGATATTAAAGTTTAAACTCGAAAATAAGAGCTCATAAAATATAAAAAGACATTGCTACACTGCTAAAAAGAATGCAATTTCTCCCTGCAAAATCCCTAATTTGAAAAATGGAAATTTTATTTCTTGATTATTTTTTCAACTCCAACTTGATTGTCTTCAGTTTTAATGTAAACTAGATAAATACCTTTCCCCAATTCAGCAATATCGATTTCAGAGGTGTTTTTAGCAGTTAACACAAGTTGGCCCATGGGATTGAAGATCTTTACTTCGGAAATTGACGAAGTAGCTACAATATTTAAAAAATCTTTTGTCGGATTGGGATAAATGGTGAATTTATTGCTTGTATTATTGGCTATACTCAAAGGACCTTTGTTTTCAAACCATATTATCTGATCCAATCCTCGAAAACAAGCCGCCACATCCATCTTTCCGTCACCGTTGAAATCGGCTGCAATTACACCAACCGGGTTTTGGTATGCTGAGGAAATGATGTTTTTATTTTCAAAATTTCCATTCCCGGTATTTTGAAACCATATTAGCTCATGCTGCACCCATTCGGAGGCAATAATATCATTATTTCCATCACCGGTCAGGTCGGCTGCAAAAAGTTTAAAGATTAACCCAAGATTAGAACCTATAACATTGGCACTTCCAAAATCGCCC
>Ga0209075_1000400_pt1 | contig 41911 bp, 39 predicted proteins | sample Stecom2011_FD_187523 | JGI IMG/M metagenome (GOLD analysis project Ga0209075, IMG submission 187523) | Agricultural soil microbial communities from Utah to study Nitrogen management - Steer compost 2011 (SPAdes) (version 2) | ecosystem: Environmental > Terrestrial > Soil > Agricultural land...
TCTAATCTGATGTTTGATTTGAATAAAGTGCGTCCATTTCAAACGGATAAATTACCTTCCAATCGCGTTTCATATCTATAATTGTCCAACCTTTTTCAATGGCTTCGTCCCAACCTTTATTAAAATTTCCAATATGGGAATCCCTGTCGTAAGCCCATTCTCTATCAGCATCTGTATGATGTACATACAATTGAAATGATTTATAACTATTGGAATCTGTCCATTGTAACATTTGTAAATCGCCATCAGAGTTTCCAGCAGCAAATACGGGTTTCCTTCCAATAAATTTATTGATGCCTATTGGTTTTCCTTCTTTATCGTCAACAAAATCAATTTTTGGCAAACGATTAATTACAGGGTTTCCGTCATTATAATCATATTCGGTTGCAATGCTACTTCCAACTACTTGGTCTTTAGGAATGCCATACGTTTTTTCTACCCAAGGTCTCATAAATTCAATGCCACCTCCAGAAACAATATATGTTTTAAAATCGTTGAATCTTAAATAATCAAGGAGCTCTAACATGGGCTGATAAACTAATTCATTGTATGGCTTATTGAAACGAGGGTGTTTTGCCGAAGCTAGCCATTCGGTTACACTTTTTTCAAAAGTTTCCGTGTTCATTCCGGCGTGGGTTGCCATTAAGAGTTCCATAAGTCCTTTTTCGCCAGAAGCTATTAAGGATTTCATGTCGTTTTCTAAAACCGCTTTATATGGTTGCTTGTTTTTCCATTCGGGATGCTCGGGAGCTAAGACCTTTACTCGGTCCATAACATAAAATAGTTGGAAATAGATGGGTTGCTCAGACCATAATGTGCCATCATTATCAAACGTTGCCACGCGTTCGGTGATTGGAATAAAATGATCACTTTCTTTATTGATAACGTCTGAAACGTAGTTGATAATGGCGTTTTTAGTTTCGCCATCTAACCAAGAGGGAAGTGGATCTGTTTTTACCGATGTGGTATCCGTAAGAACTATTTCTACTTGCTGATTTTCTGGTTGTTTAAGACAACCGGTTAAAAGCAGAAATCCAATACATACTATTGAAAATTTTTTCATGAAACTTAAATTAAGTGATAAAGTAATTTTTTATCAGTGATTATTTCAAAAGAAATAAATGAATGATGGGTTTTTTAGAAATTTTTGTAGCATTAAAATAATGGATGACTGTGCTAAAATAATTTCTAACAATTAAAATTAGACTATTTAAACGACGCGTCAAAAAAATAAATGTGCACTCTTGAAACATTTATATAAAAAGAAGGCTGAAGCAATAAGCCCAATTCATCTCCTGCTTTAATAAAAAAAAGGCAGACTGTTGAGTCTGCCTTTCGGTTTTAATAGTTTAAATTTTAGTCGCTACTCATCGTCATTTCTTCGATTTGTTTTTCAACCTTACTCAAACTCCAATCTCCAGCAGTTTGGCTTGGAGGGAATTCTTGGAATGTTGAAAGAAAGTTATATGCATAAGTTTGAATTGCAATTAAAATATAAGCTCTGTCAATATACCAATCATAATAGGTATTAGAACCTTCTAAAGCTTTTTCAAATGGATCTCTTCTTAGATTAAAAAGGTAAGGCGCTCTTAATTCGACAAAAGGCTCTAACCAAATCTGTAATTTTTCAGCTCTGTTTTCTAGGAACATGGCTTTCCAATCTCCAAATCGTAAGGCAGCAATTGACCCAGCGTCATTTACATAAATAAATCCTTCTCTTGGTGATTCTTTTGTTTTTCCTGTTAAATAATCTAATTGATTATAACCATCGATATGATTTTTATAAGATCTGCCATTTAAGGTCACCCCTTTTTTAGCCTTTGCAACAATATCTGGTTCACCAGCTATTGCAGCGAAAGTTGGCAACCAATCTTCGTGTGCAACAATTCCATTTAAGGTTTCACCTGCAGGAAAATGACCTGGCCATCTTACGAAAGCAGGAACACGGTAAGCACCTTCCCAAGAACTGTTCTTTTCACCATGGAAAATAGTAGTTCCAGCATCTGGCCAAGTATTATAATGTACGCCATTGTCTGTAGAATACATAACAACTGTATTATCTGTTATGCCTAATTCATCTAATAAATCAAGTAGTTGTCCAACATGTAAATCGTGCTCAACCATACCATCACTATATTCATCTTGTCCAGAAATTCCTTGATGCTCAGCTTTAACATGGGTTCTAAAGTGCATACGAGTACCATTCCACCAAACAAAGAAAGGTTTACCGGATTTTACAGTTTCTCTAATGAATTTTTTTGTTGCTGCTACACTTTCGTCATCAATGGTTTCCATACGTTTTTTTGTAAGTGCACCAGTGTCTTCAACGCGTTGTCCTCCTTTACCATCTGACCAGCTATGAATTACACCACGAGGACCAAATCTTTCTTTAAAAGTTTTACCGTCTTTTAAAACCAATTCTGCAGGATAATCGAAATTTTCCGGTTCTTCTTCTGCATTCAAGTGATAAAGATTACCAAAAAACTCATCAAAACCGTGATTAGTAGGTAAATGTTCATCGCGATCGCCTTGATGGTTTTTACCAAACTGACCTGTAGTATATCCTTGACTTTTTAACACAGTCGCCATAGTAAGATCACTTTCTTGCCAACCCTCTTTAGCTCCAGGCATTCCTACCTTGGTCATCCCAGATCTAACAGGCACACTTCCACCTATAAATGCAGCGCGGCCAGCGGTACAACTTTGTTGCGCATAATAATCGGTAAATGCAATACCTTCCTTTGCTACGCGATCAATGTTAGGAGTTTTGTAACTCATCATACCACGATTGTTATGGCTGATGTTCCATGTTCCAATATCGTCTCCCCAAATAACTAAAATATTTGGTTTTTGTTTTTTTGTGAAAGTGATATTAATGGGATTAGCATTATTAGGACTCCCGTGAATAGTTTGTTCATAATTTATTTATTGGTTAGTAATTACTCTTACAAATTTAATGAATGCTGTTTTATTGACATATTATTATTATTTCTCTTTTTATATATCCTATTGATTGTCAAGTGTTAATGTCTGCTGTGTCATTGTCGTCTTATTTTAAAATAAAAGTCGCCTGTGCCTGGATCAACCAATCTGCGTCTGTAGGATGAGCTACGTATTTAAAAACTCCAGCCTTTAAATTAATAGGAAGATATCTATTATGGGTGATTAGCTTTCCAGCGCCAGCACCTAAAGGTATGGTCCATTGTTTTGCACTTGGCGCATTCCAATCGGCTGTAATAATTGGACTGGAGTACACGTACCAATTTTTTTTAAGCTTTTTAGACAGAATAACTTGAGTATATAAATAATTAACATCTTCAACACTACTAGGTCCAGCCACCGAAAAAAAGTTTTGTAATAATAAGCCATAAGTAAAACCATTGGTTTGTTTTAAGGCTATAACGGAAGGTCCAATGGAAAATTTTTCAAAACCCAATCCTTCTACACCTGTTGGTAACATAAAAACCGGGCCAATTCCCCAAGAAAAATCACTTGGTTTTGCAAGTGTTAGTGTTCCGAGAAACGTTACGTTTCCTACGCCATTTTCATAACCGCTCTCGGTTGGAACATTCATAAAAGGAAGGTGGGTTTGTGTTATTAAAAGCCAGTTTTTAGATAATTGTATAGGAATAATTGGTTGTAGGTTTACAACATTTGTGTATTTGTCGTTTATAGACAGATTGTAATTAAAAGGAAGGCTTGCCATATTGGCAATGGGATTCTGAATCTTGTCTTCCAAGCCGTGCCCATCTTCAGGATCGGCACTCGTTCTGTTTTCCTGAGCGTTAAGGATTGATGCAAGCATGAAGCCAAACGTAAATAAATAGTGTTTTCTCATGGGTTGATTTTTAAAATTAAATTAATAATTCGCTATCAATCTAGATGTCAACTCTTTTTCTTACGGGGGAAAATTACTTGCTTGTAAGATAAATATACTTATAATAATTAATTAAAGGAAATAAAAAATCGAAATAAATTTTATAAAGCTCTTAAAGTCAGTCACAAACTTTAATTTTATTGAGTTCTAGTATGGTGTCTATTTTGTTTTAGTGAAGATTTATACCACTTAGTTTTTTTATAAACTTTTAGCGTAGATACGAATAGGGAAGGCGTGAAGATTCGGACAAAATGTAGTTATATTTTGGTCTCAATGAAGTGGTTTTTCGCTGTTTTTATTATGGTAAATAAGTAGCTGTTATTATAAAAATAACAGCTACCACAACCATATTAATAGGATATTATTCCGCTTTAACCTCTACAATCTCATACATGTTTTTACCATCTATTTGAATAGGTTGGTAGTAGGTGTTGCCAAATTGAACATAAGTAACATCTCCAATTTTAACCTCATTGCCACCTTCTGGTAAGCCAGGAACAATGGTTCCGGCAGTTGCAGGAACAACTATATATCCATCAGCATTCTTTTCGTAAAAGGCACCGCCATAATAATAGTTATTGGTGGTTTCGGTAACTTGTACTTCTTGTGCTTCTTTAGGTAGGGAAGAAACCTCTGCTCCAATAGGTGCTTGTACAGCAACAAATCCATCTTCGGTTTTTAGGTAATACGTACCATTATCATAGTGGTATTCATCTTTATTATTGTCAGTATCATTAACAATGCTTACAATTATTGCAGTTGTAGCCATGGTAGTTACAAAATAGCCCCAAGGATGCCATATTGGTCCCCAATAAAAAGGTGTATAAGGATGGTAGTAATAAGGTCTATGACAATAATAATTATAACCACCATAATGATAAGGAGGTCTTGAGTAATGAACATGACTAGGTCTTACATAGGTGTTTCCTCGATTGATGTTAACGTTTCTACTATTATCAATATTTATATTTCCTCTATTAATGTTATTTCCATTACCTCTAGTCCCGTCACCTCTTTTTATATCATTTGTTTGAACATTAGAGGTTCTTTTATCTCTAGTATTTAATTTAGGAGCTGCGTTGCTAGCTTTATTATCTAATACTTTAGATTTAGCAGTAGAGGCTGCAGGTCTTGTGTTTTTGTTTGGAATATTATTAGTATTTCTATTTGAAAAATCACGACTATTCGTTTGGTTATGACCGCCATTTATGGTGCGTGAAGGTGTTCTATTTGTTGTTGCTGGTCTTGCAGCGGGTCTTTGTCTGCTCGGGGCTTGTGTTGCGCGACTTGGCATTTGGCTTGGTCTAGACATGGTATGTCCACCACCTCCACGAGAAGCGCCATGACCCATTCTTTGTGCATGTATTGTCTGTAATGGCAATATAAACGACAAGAGGCATATAAATAGACCGGCTTTTAGTTTTGAATTTATTTTCGTTGAAATCATTTTCATAAATTTTAATTAATTTTCTAAAATATCGATGAGTTTAGAATTTGGTGGAGGTAGAAATTCAAATGAAGCCAAAGGAATGTTTGGGTTTAATATCCATTCTTGAAAAGTCGATTCATATTGGAGATTTCGATTATTTTTATAAATAATCACCATTTTTTTAGGTAAAAAATACATGCCATTCTCTATCCATATTTGTACGCTCATGTCATCATTTGTTGCCATGATATAATAACACTCTGTATTTTCAACACGTCTTTTTCCTAAAAAATAAATGTTGTCGAAATCGTCTATTATATCATCTGTAAATGATGGATAAAAGAAATCGGCTGCCGGAAATTTAAAGTCAAATCTTAAGTGCATGTTGTCAATCATGCCAATAATATTGTCTGGTGCTTCAAGGGTTACATAATTATTTTCATCGAAGGAATAATATGTCATATATTCCCCATCATACCAATAGCCATGATGGCCTCTGTCTCCCTTAATTCTTGCAGATAATTTGTTAGGACCAGCCATGCTTACGGTACTTTTGCTGTAGTGCTTTTCAATATTATTATCGTCATTAATTTTGTCAACAGAAGTATTTAGCTTAAAGGTTACAGATTCCAAATCACCAATAACATGGCTCATTTGATCAAGAATAAAAATGGCCGTGGAATCTATTTGTTTGGAGTTTTGGGAAATTCCTATAAGGGGTAGGGCCATAAGTGTTATGGCAATTAGTTTTTTCTTCATAATTATATTTAGTAAAAAGAGGTTGTTTTTTTAAAGCAAGCTCCTATTGACATTGATGTGTTTCTACCTATAGGATTCTGTATTAGGATTTCCTAAAAGCTTCTACTAAAAGATTTATTTTTTGATAGGAGCTACAGGAAATTTTTTCATTAGTTTACTAATGTTTTTAGGAATTGTTTTGTCTCTTTTTTCAGATTTTTCTTGAACATCTGTAGTCATATCACCTTGCCATATCAAATTTTTTCCAGCAGTATCGTACATGTCAATAACAAGTGTACCAACTCTATAGTCACTTTCAGTTAGTGTTGTACTAGCACCTCCCATACCGCCATACATACCTCTTCCGTAACCCCAACGGCCAGCATAACCCATGCCACCATTAAAATCTGAATATGCAGTAATATTGGATTTTGTTTTAATTACAAGATATAAGGTAACAGTTGCATCTCCTCCGGATGGAACTACTTGAATACCTCTAGAATTAAATTCGTTTGTAAAGGCATCACTAATTCTTTTTTTGTCGAAATCGTTTAATTGTTGGTCACTATCTTTTTGCCAACCTCCAAAGCTTACGGTTTTATATTTAGTAAAATCTGTGTTTTTATCGTAGTCGCTGTTTACTTGAGAATACACATTAGTGGTGAAAATTACGGTAGCAAATAAGATGCTAAGAGTTTTAAATAAAGTTTTCATTTTATTTTTTTTAAGTTGTAGTTTGTTTGAAACGAGTGTTTAACACAATAAAATTACAATTATTTTTATTTTTATTTCAATATTTAAAAACAAAACATAATTTTTCAACTACCACTCATTAATCCTATTGGAATCGAGTTTAATAAAAATGAACAAAAGAATGGTGAAAGCCCAAAGTCCGGAGCCGCCATAACTAAAAAATGGAAGTGGAATACCTATGGTTGGAATTAGTCCCATAACCATACCTATGTTTACCATAAAATGGAAGAACAAAATAGCGGCCACACTATAGCCATAAACTCTACTAAACTGCGATTTTTGTAATTCGGCAAGATGTAAAATTCGCAAGAGCAGTAGCACAAAAAGTATTACAACAAAAGAGGTGCCTGCAAAGCCCCATTCTTCGCCAACGGTACTAAAAATGTAATCTGTATGTTGTTCTGGTACAAATTTTCCAGTAGTTCTAGTGCCCTGCATAAAGCCTTTTCCTGTTAGACCTCCAGAACTAATGGCTTTTTCAGATTCGTAAAGATTGTATAAAATATCCCGACGCATTTCAGCAATTCTTGTAGGATCTTTTTCCAAACGCAACCAAAGACTAATTCGGTCTTTTTGATGGCTTTGTAAAATATTATCGTATAGAAATTCAACCCCAGTACTTAAAATAACGCAAGCTATAATGGTAAAAATGGTTTTTATAAGAGCTGGCTTTCTTCGTCTTGTAAAATGATAGGTTAAAATAATGAGGGTAATGACAATACTTGTGGATATGTCATCAAATTTCAAGGAACTTATAGAAATTGCAGCCAATAGTACACCTATAATTAAATATATTCTAGGCAGTCCTTCGCGGTAGAACACAAAAAAGAAAGCCGTATAAACCAAGGCACTACCGGTATCGTTTTGAAGTACTACCAGAATGGCAGGAATAGCAATAATTATTAAGACTTTAACCTGATCTTTAAAATACTTTAAATCGATGTTTAAGTCGCTAATAAACTTGGCGACGGCAAGCGCTGTGGCCGCTTTGGCAAATTCGCTCGGTTGTATGGTCATTCCACCTATACCGTACCACGCCGTGGCGCCATTAACATTTTTCCCAAAAATAAATAGGCCAACCATGGACAGCATGGAAACGATATAAATAACACTGGAAAACCTTTCGTAAAACTTAGATTCTATAGATAAAATGAGGATGATTAAAGCGAAGGTTAAAAGAATAAATAAAGATTGTTTTCCATAAGGTTGATCTATATTAAAATAGTCTACGGTATCGCCAACATGAGAAGCCGATAAAATATTAAGCCATCCAAAACCTACCAACAGTAAAAATAAAATGATGGTGAGCCAATCAAATTGAAAATATTTATTATTATCTCTATACATTATCTGTTAATGGTGAAAGGTTTCCCCGAATAAGGTTTTGCATATTCGTCTTCTAAGCTTTTTTCTAAAACAAGTTTTTCCATTTGTTTTAAGGTCACCTCTCCTTTAATATATTGTTCTATCATTAAACTGGCAATTCTTCCTGCCCAACGCGAGCCATAATATCCATTTTCCACAAAAACAGCTATGGCAATTTTCGGGTTATCCTTTGGAGCAAAGGCAATAAAAATAGAATGGTCGGTTAGTTGGGTTCTTTTACCTTCAATGATAGCAAAATTTTCTGATGTTCCTGTTTTACCACAAATTTCAATTCCAGGAACTTTTAAATATTGTGCAGTTCCATAATTATAAACATCAAATAGACCTTCCACCACAGGTTCGAAGTATTTAGGATCTACAGTTGTGTGCTTCATTGTGGTGTAATTTTCGTCTATAGGCTGCCCAGCTATTTCTTTAATAATGTGTGGGGTGTAATAGTGTCCTCTGTTGGCAATGGCAGCTGTAGCATTTGCCAATTGAATAGGGGTTACTAAAACTTCACCTTGGCCAATAGCATTGGAAATAATGGTTGTGGAACCCCATTTAAAATCTGGATACCATTTATCGTAATAAGCACCATCTGGGATGTTACCTTTTTTTCCAATAGGCAAGTCGTAACCAAGAAAATCGCCCAAACCAAAACTTTTCATATGGTTGCTCCAAACGTCCATGGCATGGCCAGCATCAGGATATTTATCGATACTTTTTCTAAAAGCATTTGCAAAATAGGAGTTACAGGATTTCGCAATACCCAGAATTAAATCTCGTCTTCCACCTCCACAATGACACGCCATAGAACCTCTTCTTCCATAATGATAAGCTCCAGTGCAAACGATTGTGGTTTCTGGAGTAATGGCATTTTCTTGGAGCGCTTCTAAAGCTACTAGAATTTTAAAAGGTGAACCTGGTTCGTGCATGCGCAACAAACCTCTATCTATTAATGGACGGCTTAAGGTGTCGTTATATAACTTGGTGAAATTTCTAGAACGTTGTCTGCCCACTAGTAAGTTAGGGTTATAAGTAGGGGCAGAGATCAAGCTTAAAATCTCTCCTGTAGAAGGTTCGATAGCAACAATTCCTCCACGTTTATTTTGCATGAGTTTTTCGCCGTATTCCTGAAGTTTGGCATCAATAGAAATGGTAATGTCTCTTCCTTGTTGTGGAATGGTGTCGTATAGGCCGTCTTTATAAGGGCCTAAATCTCTGTTAAATCGATCCTTCTGAATAAATTTAATGCCTTTTACACCTCGAAGTTGTTCCTCGTAAGAGAGCTCAACGCCTTGTTTACCCAATAAATCACCCATGTTGTAATATGGGTTTTTTTCTATTTGGTTGGGTGTTGCTTCAGCAATATATCCTAAAACGTTTGCTCCAATGGATGTTTGATAGTCGCGAATTGAACGTTTTTGAATATAAAATCCTTCATATTTCCTCATTTTTTCTTGCAGAACAGCATAATCTTCTTTTGAAAGTTGTGCTACAAAAACAGAAGGCAATCTAGGTGAATAATGGTAAGCCCGTTTATAAATTTTTTTAAATTGTTCTATGTCAATTTTCAAAAGATCGCAAAACTCCAAAGTGTCTAATGGTTTTACATCTTTAGGAATTACCATCACATCATACGAAGGTTGGTTAGAAACCAAAAGAGTACCATTTCTATCGTAAACAAAACCGCGTTTTGGGTAGTCGTATACTTTTCTAATGGCATTATCGTCGTAGAGATTATGTTCTTCAGAATTGTAAACCTGTAAATAAAAGAGCCTAGCAATAAAGCTAAGGCCTACTAGAATAATAGTAATAAATAGTAAAAGTTGTCTCATTATTTTCTCCTGTTAAAAATAACGGTTGTTAATAAACAAAGTATAATAGTAAATATACTAGAGAATAACGTGTTTTGAAGGATTAAAATTATGTTATAAAAGTTAAAAATTTCCAATGAAAACAGAACGAAATGATGAATTACTGTTAAAATAACAATATAGGTAAGTTTAGAGCCAAATTCCACATTGCTAAACTTCATGGTTTGATGGTCGTAAACAGCTCCAAAAGAAAACTTTAAAACAACAGGCCTTATGTAGGCAATTGTAACAGCAGCGGCAGCGTGAATACCGCCCGAGTCCAAAAACATATCTATGGTTAATCCCAGAAAAAAGCTTAATAAAAGAAAGATAACCCGATTGTTTTTTAAGGGAAACAACATAATAAATAAAATATACAAATACGGATTGATATAGCCTAGGAAATTAATATGGCTCAATATCAGTACCTGCAATAAAACCAGGAGGATAAAACGGGAGGCATGTGTTAATACAATACTATTCATGTGGGTTGTTTAATAGCATGTTAATTTCTTCTACATCCTTGTTTTCAATAACATACACGTGTTCTAAACTAGTCATATCGTTAAATAAACGTACATGAATGGTGTAATAATTTTCAGAAGCATCCAGATTATAACTTTCTATGGTTCCTACTGGAATGTTTTTAGGAAAAATGGCCGAGCGCCCAGAAGTTACAATAGTATCTCCTTTTTTTATGGGTGCAATTTTCTGAATTTCGGTTAACTGCACAATGTGTGGCGATTTGCCATTCCAAATTAAAGAACCAAAATGGTTGGATTTTTTTAACTGGGCACTTATGCGACTGGTAGTATTTAAAATAGAAATAACCGTAGCATATTTTTTACTGGTATTATCTATAATGCCCACAATTCCTTTTGAAGAAATAACCCCAAAATCCTGTTGAATGCTATCTCTTTTCCCTCTATTTAACAACAACATATTATTGCTTAAAGAGTAACTGTTTTTTATAACAATTGCGGGAGAAAATTTATATGAAATTCCCGAGTATGAACTATCAATAAATGTGTTTTGAAGGCTGTCTGGTCGATTGTACAAAACAGATCTTAATTGATTGTTCTCTTCTTGAAGTAACTCGTTTTGAGTTCTTAGATGGATGTACTCATTGACATTATTTACAGAATTATAAATTCCTCCAGACAAAAAATTTGCCGAATTTATAAATTTACTTTTATGATACGAATGCGATTGAATAGTAAAGCCAAAAGCAATTGAAAACAACAATAAGTATAACAAAAAGCCTCTGTTTCTTATGATGAAGTTTATTATTTGCTGCATGTGTTAGGCTATTTTATCAAAACGCTTTTGTATTTAGATAAGTTTTTTAGAGTAATTCCTGTACCACGAACAACCGCACGTAATGGATCTTCAGCAATGTAAACAGGTAAATCTGTTTTTTGAGATAAACGTTTGTCCAAACCTCTTAACATCGATCCGCCACCAGCTAAGTAAATACCGGTATTGTAAATATCTGCCGCCAATTCTGGAGGTGTTTGAGATAGGGTTTCCATAACGGCATCTTCTATACGCAAAATAGATTTATCTAAAGCCTTGGCTATTTCTCTATAAGAAATATTAACTTGTTTTGGTTTTCCAGTTAACAAATCGCGTCCTTGAACACTCATGTCTTCTGGTGGAAGTTCTAAATCTTCAGTAGCGGCACCAATTTGGATTTTTATTTTTTCGGCAGTACGTTCACCAACATATAAGTTGTGTTGGGTACGCATATAATATACAATATCATTTGTAAAAACATCTCCAGCAATTTTAACCGACTTGTCGCAAACAATTCCTCCAAGAGCTATAACTGCAATTTCGGTAGTTCCACCACCTATATCCACTATCATATTTCCTTTAGGTTGCATAATGTCCACACCAATTCCAATAGCTGCTGCCATTGGCTCGTGAATTAAGTACACTTCTTTTCCATTAACACGTTCGGCACTTTCTTTTACCGCACGCATTTCAACCTCTGTAATTCCAGAAGGAATACAAATAACCATGCGCAAAGCAGGTGTAAAAAACTTCCTTTTTAAGGCAGGAATGTTTTTAATAAACATACTTATCATTTGTTCACTCGCATCAAAATCTGCAATTACCCCATCTTTCAAAGGTCTAACAGTTTTAATGTTTTCGTGTGTTTTTCCTTGCATCAAGCTAGCTTCCTTACCTACGGCAATTATTTTTCCAGAAATTCTATCTCGTGCAACAATAGAAGGGCTGTCTACTACTACTTTGTCGTTATGAATAATTAGTGTGTTTGCAGTACCTAAATCTATTGCAATTTCCTCGATTAGGAAGTCAAAAAATCCCATGTATTTTAGTCGTTTAGTTGTGGGTTGTTAATCAAATCTTGTAAATGTAATAAAAGTTATGCAATAATTAACTTTGGTTTTCTTTTTGAATTTTATTTTTCGATGAGATGCTTATTTTTAATAAGATAACCTCTATTTATTAATGAAATCCGCAAATTTTAACTAGCTAAAAGCTTTGTTAAATAAAAAGTTATAAAAAAACTCCACCTTCCTGTCTTCCAACTGGCAGGCATGGAACTTAGTGTTTAAAATGTCTTGTTCCTGTAAACACCATAGCCACATTATTTTCATTGCAATAATCAATACTCAATTGGTCTTTAATAGAACCGCCTGGTTGAATAACTGCCGAAACCCCAACTTTATCTGCAATTTCTACACAGTCTGGAAACGGAAAAAACGCATCACTTGCCATAACGGCTCCATTTAAATTAAAATTAAAGGATAGTGCTTTATGGATGGCTTGGTTTAAAGCGTCTACACGACTGGTTTGCCCTGTTCCACTAGCACATAATTGTTTGTTTTTTGCTATAACAATGGTATTGGATTTCGTGTGCTTGCAAATTTTTGATGCAAATATCAAATCTTCTAACTCGCTTTGGCTTGGTTTATTGTTGGTAGCATAAGATAAATCTGAAATTGAATCGGTTATATTATCTCTATCCTGAACTAGAATGCCATTTAAACAGGTTCTAACTGTAGTTTGAGGCAAGTCGATTTCTTTTAAAATCAATAAAATAAGATTCTTTTTAGTTTTTAATAATTCTTCAGCTTCTGTTGAAAATGAAGGGGCAATAACGACTTCGCAAAATAAATTATGAATTTCTTTAGCTGTTGCTAAATCTATTTCCGTATTACTTATTAAAACACCACCAAAGGCAGAAACCGGATCTCCAGCCAAAGCATCTAAATAAGCTTGATGAACAGTGTCTCTTTGTGCAAAGCCACAAGCATTATTGTGTTTTAAAATAGCAAAAGTAGGCGCCTCTCCTTTAAACTCGTTCATTAAATTAACAGCAGCATCCACATCCAACAAATTGTTGTAGCTTAATTCCTTTCCATGAAGCTTGGTGAAGATGTCGTCAAAATTGCCAAAGAAAAATCCTTTTTGATGTGGGTTTTCGCCATAACGCAATACTTGACCCTGAGTTTCGCTAATTTTTAGAGTAGTTATTTCATGATTTTTATTGAAATAATTAAAAATAGCCGAATCGTAATGTGAAGACACATTAAAAGCTTTGGCTGCAAATGCTTTTCTATCGTTTTCAGAAGTTTCTCCGTTTTTGGTTTGAAGTAATCCTAAAAATTCGCTGTAATCTTCAACCGAAGACACACAAATTACATCTGCATAGTTTTTAGCAGCTGCACGAATTAATGAAATTCCTCCTATATCAATTTTCTCAATAATATCTTGATTGTTTGCTCCAGAAGCAACCGTTTTTTCAAAAGGGTATAAGTCAACAATAACTAAATCTATTTGTGGGATTTCGAAATCTATGAGTTCTTGAACATCACTTTCGTTGTTTTGTCTGTTTAAAATTCCACCAAATACTTTGGGATGTAAGGTTTTTACACGTCCACCAAGAATGGAAGGGTAGGACGTAACGTCTTCAACAGGTACTACTGGAATGCCTAAATCCTTAATGAATTTCTCTGTTCCACCAGTTGAATAAATTGTAACGTTTTGTTGATGTAGTTGGTTTACAATAGGTTCTAATCCGTCTTTGCTGAAAACAGAAATTAAAGCCGATTTAATGGTTTTGTTGTTGCTCATTTTAGTTGTATTGTGTGTGTGGATATGATTTCGTAAAACGAAATTTTATCGCGTAAGAATGTTAGTTGTTTTTAATGAGTGCAAAAGTAGGGATTTCAATCAAAAAAAACCTAGTTCTAGAAGCTAAAAACATAGGTTTTTTCAACTTAAACAAAAAGTTATCAACAACTATAGAATTGTTGCAACTTTCTTACATACAAATTCTAAAAATCGTTCATCTGCTTCGCTAAATGGATCGATTGTGTTGGAATCTATATCTATTTGTCCAATATTTTCATTATTAACAAAAATAGGAATCACAATTTCGGCCTTCACGGTCATGCTACAAGCAATATAATTATCTTGGGCAGAAACATCTGGAACCACGAAATTCTTATTGCTAACAGCCACTTGTCCGCAAATACCTTTTCCAAACGGGATTATGATGTGATCTGTTGGTTCCCCAACATACGGGCCTAGTTTTAATTCGTTTTTATCGCCGTTTTTAAAATAAAAACCTACCCAATTGTAATATGGGATTTCTGCTTCCAAAAGCTCGCAAATGTTTTTTAAACGCACATCAACCGTTTTTTCTGTGGAAGAAATAATGTGTTCTATCTGTGGTTTTAGAGAGGTAAAAGTCATTGTTTGAAAATTTTTAACAAAAGTATTTAAAAAGGGAGCATTCTCATGTGTAATTTGTATAATTTTAACGTCGGAATCTATATCATTTTTTTTGAAAGAACTTATTTTAAAATATAAAACGGTTATCAAGTTTATTCTCACCTTTCTGTTGGTGTATGCCGTTTTGACTTTTTCATATAAATTATATTTACAATACGGTTCGAGTGAAACTTACTATCCAGATTATATGACGAATTTGGTGGCTCGGCAAAGTAAGGAGTTATTGGAAACACTAGGCTACGATGCGCAAGTTATTCCACATCCAAAAGAAGCTTCCATGAAACTTATTATTAATAATAAATTTGTGGCTCGTGTTATTGAAGGTTGTAATTCCGTGAGTGTTATTATTCTATTTGCCTCATTTATTGTTGCTTTTGCAGGTAAGTTTAAAACCACGTTTTTTTATTTGTTGGCAGGTAGTGTTTTAATTTACATTGCTAATCTTGTTCGAGTTGTTATTTTGTCTGTTGGCCTCTATCATTATCCTTGGCGCAAGGATATTTTGCACCCGGTTATTTTTCCTGCCATTATTTATGGAATGGTTTGTTTGCTTTGGTTGTTTTGGGTAAATAGATTTTCTAATCCAACGAAGAGCCATGAATAAACTACTAAAATTCATCTTGTTTTTTGTTTTGGTTGGTTTTTTGGTGCTAATTCGGGTTTTTGAAGAACAGCTTTTCTACGACCCGTATTTGTCATTTTTTAAAAACGATTATCTTTACATCGATTCCCCAAGACAGGAAGTTTTTAAATTGGCGGCATACACCACACTTCGTTATGTATTGAATACCATTATCTCTTTAGCCATTTTGCTTGTGCTTTTTAAAGATAAGAGTATCATCAAATTTTCCGCACTTATTTACGTCATCGCGTACGTGGTGTTTATGTCTTTATTCTTGTATTTTGTTATCAACCCAAAGCAAGAGGAATACTATCTTTTTTTTAATGTAAGACGTTTTCTAATTCAACCATTAATTGCCTTATTGCTTATTCCAGCTTTTTATTATCATAAACAGCGTTTATAAATAAGAATCTTAAAATTAAATTGGTGTTTCATTTGCTTTTTTAGTAATTTCGTCCCGAAACTTTATGATGATAAAAGCATTTTTACATAAAATTTTTTCAGCAACATTAGCCTGCTTGGTATTATTTTCAACCCTGTCTTTTACGGTTGAAAAACATTACTGTGGCGATAATTTAATTGATGTCGCCATATTTTCTAAAGTAGATAATTGTGGGATGGATATGGATTCTGCGTCCTCCACTTATTTGGAAAAAAAGCACTGTTGCAAAGATGAAATCCATGTGTTTAAAGGTCAGGATAAGCTGAAAAAAGTATCTTTTGAAGACCTACAATTAGATCAGCAATTATTTCTTGAAGTTTTTTCTTATACGTTTTTAAATTTTTTTGCAGGCTTGCCAGAGCAGGTAATACCTCATAAAAACTACTCTCCACCCAATCTGATTGCCGACATACAAGTGCTCGATCAGGTTTTTATTATTTGATTTGTTTTGAATTTTAGTGTCAACTCGAATGCCTTAATTTATTAAGATATATCGAAACTGGCACGTAATTAACATGTTTTCGATACCATCAGTTTTCGAAAGCCAATTTTCAATAGTTAATTTATTAAAACAAACACAAATTCAAATATGGAATATATTTTTATTCAAAATTATATCAATTTATTTATGGCTATTTCTTTGCCAATTAAAGCTGTTAAATTATGAGGAAATTAGCAGTTTTATTAGCCCTTTTACCTATTATTTCTTTTTCACAAGAAAAGATAAAGGGAATGATTATGGAAGTGAACGAAGCAAATAAGCACATTCCTGTTACCGGTGCCAATGTGTATTGGTTGGGCACCACTGTTGGGACTGTAACTGATTTTGATGGAAAATTTGCTATCTCATATAAAACCGATTACAAAAAATTAGTCATTAGTTTTGTAGGTTATAAAACCGATACCATAACTGTAAAAAGCACAGATCATATCCATCATTTACTTACATCTACCAGCAGTTTGAATGAGGTGGTTTTAACATCCAGAAAACAAGCAACTGCCAAATCTTATCTGCAATCTCAAAATGTGATGAATATTAGTAGCGACGAACTTTTAAAAGCAGCGTGCTGTAATCTTTCGGAAAGTTTTGAAACCAATCCTTCCATCGATGTTAATTTTGCCGATGCTGTTTCAGGTACCAAACAAATTAAAATGCTGGGCCTTACAAGTCCTTATATATTGATTACTACTGAAAACATTCCTTCTATTCGTGGCGCATCGCAAGCTTATGGTTTGAGTTTTATTCCGGGAACCTGGGTTGAAAGTATTCAAATTACCAAAGGAGCCGGAAGTGTGGTTAATGGTTACGAGAGTATTGCTGGACAAATAAATGCCGAATTAGTGAAGCCAAAAACCGACAACTCGTTGTTTGTTAATTTATATGCCGGAAGCAACGAAAGATTGGAGATGAACGCACATTTAAATACAAACGTATCGGATAAATGGGATACAGGTTTGTATATTCATGGAAATACACATAATAAAAAACACGATGTCAACGACGATGGTTTTATGGATATGCCAATCTATAATCAGATTAACTTGATGAATCGATGGCAATATACCAATCCAGAAAAAGGCGTGGTAAGTTTTATTAATGTGAAATATTTAAACGACAACAAGCAAGGAGGTCAATTAAATTTTAATCCAGAAACCGATAAATTGACAACTCATGCCTGGGGAAGTGAAATAGACACCCAACGTTTTGAAACGGCCGTTAAATTAGGTTTTGTTAATACAAACATTCCATATCAAAGTTTGGGTGTGCAAGCAGCTTTTAGCTGGCATGAGCAGAGCTCGTATTTTGGACTCAATATTTACGATATTACCCATAACAGTTTGTACGCAAATGCCATTTATAATAGCATTATTAGCGACTCCCGACACAAGGTGAAAACTGGATTAAGCTATACTTACGATCATTACAACGAATTGGTGAACACAACAGAATACGGACGCACCGAAGCATCTGTTGGTGGTTTTTTTGAATATAACTATGATAATTTAGATAAACTGAATTTAACAGCTGGGATTCGGGTAGATAATCATAACTTACTAGGTGTTTTTGTAACGCCAAGGTTGCATGCCCGTTATACACCCTGGGAAAAATCGGCTGTGAGAGCTTCTATAGGAAGAGGGAAACGAAGTGCCAATATTTTCACTGAAAACCAAAGCATGTTTGCTACTTCTCGAATTATAAATATAGTAAATTCTGGAGGAGATATTTATGGACTTGATCCAGAAATAGCATGGAATTATGGAATCTCTTTTTTACAAGGATTTAATCTGTTTGGAAGAAAGGCCGATGTGACTTTAGATTTTTATAGAACCGACTTCCAAAATCAGATTGTGGTAGATTATGAAAATCCGCAAGCTGTTAGTTTTTATAATTTAGACGGAGAAAGTTATGCCAATAGTTTTCAATTGGAGTTTAATTTCAACGTATTCAAACAATTCGATTTACGCACGGCTTATAAGTTTTACGATGTTAAAACCCAATATAATTCGGGGAAATTAGAAAAGCCTTTAACGGCTCAACATCGCCTGTTTGCTAACGTGTCGTATGAAACAAATTTAAAAACCAATGGAAGTCATTGGAGATTTGATGCTACATATAATTGGTTGAGCGAGCAACGTTTTTCTTCAACTATAGCAAATCCTGTGGCATACCAAGTGCCAGAATACTCTCCAACAGTTGGGACGTTAAATGCCCAAATAACCAAAGTGTTTTCACCTAAATTTGAAATATATTTTGGTGGTGAGAATATTACAGACGTTAGACAAGAAAGTGCTATTTTAGCGCCAGACGATCCTTTTGGTTCCTATTTTGATACCACGTTTGTGTACGGACCTGTTTTTGGAAGCACTTATTATGCAGGATTACGATTTAAAATACAATAAAAAAACAAGAACAACTTAAAAATTTTATTATGAAAAAATTAGGAATATTATTAGTGATGCTGATTGGAATGACGGCTTTTTCGCAAGACAAAAACGCAAGAGCTACAATGGAAGTGGATGGTGTTTGCAATATGTGTAAAGAGCGAATTGAAAAAGCATGTATTCAAACCAAAGGAGTGAAATCGGCAGTGTGGAATGTGAATACCCATGAGCTAAGTCTTATTTATGATGCTCGTAAAACCGATTTAGCAACTATTGAAACCAATATTGCTGCTGTAGGTCACGACACCAAAAACGTTGTAGCAACTGAAGATGCTTATAACAGTTTACACAATTGTTGTTTATATCGGGATGAAAAAGTGGTAGACGACCATAAAGATGACTAACTAAAAGTATAAAACTTAAAAAGCCCAAACTGAAGTTTGGGCTTTTTAAGTTTGGAGAATTGCCATTTAAATGCGTAACTTAGAATACCTTTTATAAACTATAAATTATGGATAGAAAGTTGATTTTTTCGGGAAACTCCCAGATTTTAGCATCAGGCGTTAAAAATGCCCTTGACGAAGCAGGTATTACTTATTTTGAAGTTAATAAATCGGACTCTTCCTACCCAGGTATTATTGGAGAAATAGATATTTTTGTGAATGGAACAGATGAAGTAAAAGCAAAATCTCTTATTAAGGATATCGTCTAATTATAATTCATTTTAAAAACTAAATACAAAAAGCGTCTCAATTTCTTGAGACGCTTTTTTATTATAAATGGTATCCAAGTTTACAACTTACATCATGCCTGGCATTCCACCTCCACCCATTGGCATGGAAGGAGTATCTTCTTTAATTTCTATTAAAGCACATTCTGTAGTTAGAATCATTCCTGCAACCGAAGCTGCATTTTCTAAAGCAATACGAGTTACTTTCTTAGGGTCTACAATTCCAGCTTTAAGCATATCTACATAAGTTTCAGTTTTGGCATCAAATCCAAAAGCACCTTTTCCTTCGATAACTTTAGCAACTACAACACTTCCTTCGCCACCTGCATTTTCAACAATAGTACGTAAAGGAGCTTCAATTGCACGAGCAACGATTTGAACGCCTGTCGTTTCGTCTAAGTTATCAGTAGTTAATTTCTCCAATACTGATTTTGCTCTAACTAAAGCAACACCACCACCAGCTACAATACCTTCTTCAACTGCAGCTCTAGTAGCATGTAAGGCATCATCAACACGGTCTTTTTTCTCTTTCATTTCAACTTCACTAGCAGCACCAACATAAAGTACAGCAACGCCACCAGCCAATTTAGCTAAACGTTCTTGTAGTTTTTCTTTGTCGTAATCGCTTGTAGTTGTTTCAATTTGTGTTTTAATCTGGTTTACTCTTGCTTTAATGTCTTCAGCTTTTCCAGAACCATTCACTATGGTTGTGTTGTCCTTATCTATAGTTACCGTTTCAGCAGTACCTAACATGCTTAAATCGGCATTTTCAAGAGAGAATCCTCTTTCTTCAGAAATAACAACACCACCCGTTAAGATAGCGATATCTTCTAGCATGGCTTTACGTCTGTCTCCAAATCCAGGAGCTTTAACTGCAGCAATTTTTAATCCACCACGTAATTTATTCACTACTAAAGTAGCTAATGCTTGACCTTCTACATCTTCAGCAATAATTAATAGTGGACGGCCAGATTGAGCAACTGGCTCTAATATTGGAAGGATTTCTTGTAAATTAGAAATCTTTTTGTCGAATAGTAAGATATACGGATTTTCTAAATCGGCAACCATTTTATCGGCATCTGTTACAAAGTAAGGAGAAAGGTATCCTCTGTCAAATTGCATTCCTTCAACCACATCCACATAGGTATCCATACCTTTTGCTTCTTCAACAGTAATTACACCTTCTTTACCAACTTTTCCGAAAGCTTGAGCTATTAAATCGCCAATGGTATCGTCGTTATTGGCAGAAATCGATGCAACTTGTTTGATCATTTCTGATGAGTTGCCAACTTTTTTAGCTTGTTTTTCAAGGTCTTTAGTAATGGCTGCAACAGCTTTGTCAATCCCACGTTTTAAATCCATTGGGTTTGCACCAGCGGCTACGTTTCTTAAGCCTTCTTTTACAATTGCTTGAGCTAAAACGGTTGCAGTTGTAGTTCCATCACCAGCTAAATCGTTGGTTCTTGATGCTACTTCTTTTACCATTTGAGCTCCCATGTTTTCAAGCTCGTTTGCTAATTCTATTTCTTTTGCTACGGTTACTCCGTCTTTGGTTACTTGAGGAGCACCAAAGCTTCTGCTAATAATAACGTTTCTACCTTTTGGTCCTAAAGTTACTTTTACTGCATTAGCCAATGCATCGACACCGCGTCTTAGTCCGTCGCGAGCATCTATATCATATTTTATATCTTTTGCCATAATGAAAAATTTTGTTTAAAATTTTTAAATCTCAAAATTCAAATATTAAATCCCAAAAAGGAATTGTTGTCATTAAATTAGAGATACTTGGAAATAATTTTTATATTTTTTGGTTCCGAGAATTCGGGATTGCAATTAAATAACTGCTAGAATGTCGCTTTCACGCATTATTAAATAATCTTTCCCTTCAAGTTTAAGTTCGGTTCCAGAGTATTTTCCGTAAAGAACTGTGTCACCAACTTTTACTGTCATTGGTTCATCTTTAGTGCCTTTACCAATAGCCATAACTTTTCCTTGTTGCGGTTTTTCTTTGGCATTATCAGGGATGATAATTCCAGAAGCCGTTTTAGTTTCGGCCTCAACAGGTTCTATAAGAACTCGATCTGCTAAAGGTTTAATGTTTAAGCCCATAGTTTATATTTTTTTATTTAGTTAATAATTTTTTACTGTAATAGAGAGGTACTAAAAATGTGCCATGATAGCTTGTCTGACAAATTTTCATTCAAAAAAAAATGCCAACTATAATAGTTGGCATGTATCGTGATTTTTTTTTGAAACAATTTTATTCTTCAGACCCTTATTCGGTTTCAGTATTGTTTGTTGGCATTGGAGCTGCAGGAGTTACTGGAACTACTGGTTTAGAAACTGCTTCAGTATCTAAAGCTTTAGAATCTACTACGCCAGAACCTTTGTTAATGGCAACGTTAGATAATAAAATTAGAACTAACATAAAAGTTGCTAAAGCCCAAGTGCTCTTGTCTAAAAAATCGGTTGTCTTTTTTACACCTCCTAATTGTTGTGTTCCACCACCGCCAAAGGAAGAAGATAAGCCTCCACCTTTTGGATTTTGTACCATAATAACTACTATTAGTAGAAAGGCGACAACGACAATTAGTGCTAAAAATATTGTAAACGTACCCATTGTTATTTGTTATTTTGTTCTTGTAATTTTTTTATTGCTTTAATTTGGTCTGCAAAGAAACCACTTTTTTCTGGATATTTCAAACTTAAAATGTTGTAAGATTGAATTGCTTTCTTGAAGTTTTTTTGTTCAAGGTAAATTCTGGCTAAAGTTTCGGTCATTAGGGATTCGGTCTGAATCATCTGTTCTTCAGCTATATTGCCAATGCTGCCAGTGTGCTCTTTTGGTTTTAACTTTGGATTGTTGGAAATAAACCGATCGATTAAATCAAATTTCTTATTTCTGTTAATAGATAGATCTTCTTCTATTGTTTCAAGTTTTGGATTTTCAACAGGAGCAGATTCCGGTCGTTCAATAGGTTTAAAACTAGCAATTTTTAACCACTCGTTAAAAGAATGGGTTTCACTTTTATTGAATTGTAGAGGTTTACCTATTTGCAAAACGCTATCGGGAGAAACTGGGTTTTCTAAAGTGTTTTTATCTGAATCGTCTTTATCCTGAATCGTTGTCTTTATATCCTCTTCGGGAGGTTCAGGACCAAAATAGGCTAATTTTTCTTTTTTTATTTTTGGTTCAAATAAATCTGGATCAAATACGCCTGTGGTAGCTTCAATTTGTTTGTTAAGCGTGTCGTCGATATTTACACTTTTAGACACTGAAATATCTTCAACATCTACGAGAATATCTTTTAAATGAGCTGTATTTTGTTTTATGTACTGTGAGATCTTATTTTGAAGGAATTCTTCCGAAGTAATAAAATCGAATAAAATACTTCTGTCTGAAGTATAGGCTGCCGTTGTTTTTAATTCCTGATTATATTTAAAGCTTTCTTTGCTTTTTAGTCCTTTTAAATAAAGGGCTCTAGCTGCCTGAAAATATGGAAATTCTTCGGTAATGGCTAATAAGGCTGAGGTATTTTCAGTGCTTATGCCTTGCGGATCTTGAAGGATGTCTATAAATTCTTTTTGATTCATTTTACTACCACTTAGCTAAGGTTGCATTGAAAATATCTTGCGTGAGTCTTTCAAAAATCTCTTCGACGGCTATTACTTTTTGTGCACCAACAAGGTTCATGTCTCCAGCATAATCATAGAAAAATGAGAAACGCTGTTCTAAATCGTCTGCTTCATTTTTTCTATTATAAAAACGCACGTTTACGGTAATCGTTAATTTGTTCTGTGCAGCGGTATTATTGGCTGTTGCTGTAGTTGGCGAGATACGGTATTCGGTAATTTCACCTTCATAAATTAAATCGCCACCAGAGGTTACCAATTCTAAATTGGTCTGGTTTAAAAGTAAATCGGCCAGTGCATTTGTAAAATCCCTGTCTAATCCAGGTTCTACTAAAATAGCATTATTCTGAAAGTAATTAACTTGAAAGGTTTTTATGTTTGATGAAATGGAAGCTCCAGTAAACGAATAGGCGCCACAACCTAGAATGGTGAGTGAAATAAGGGCAAAAAGAGTGATTTTGAATAATTTCATAGGAAGTATTATAAGTCGTATTGCTTTATTTTTCTGTACAAGGTGCGTTCGCTAATGCCTAATTCGGCTGCTGCCAATTTGCGTTTTCCATCGTGACGTTCTAACGATTTTTTTATAAGTTCCAATTCTTTATCGTGTAAAGATAGGGTTTCTTCTTCCTCAATTTCTTCAGCGAAATGATATTTATCTTGAGGTTCTACAATAGATTCGTAACTGTCTGCCGATTTTTCACCAATCGATAAAACTTCTAAATCCTCAATAGTTGCATCTTCTTCATCCTCGTCTCCATAAATTTTTTGGATAAGTCCTTCGTGATCTTTTTGAACTTCTTTCCCACTGCCACTTTTCATAAGTTCCATGGTAAGTTTTTTCAAATCGTTTAAATCACTCTTCATATCAAATAATACTTTGTACAGAATTTCCCGTTCATTGCTAAAGTCACTTTCAGATTTAGAGGTTCTTACAACAGCCGGTAAATTGCTGCCTTCGTTAGGTAAATAGCCTTGAAGGGTAGCAGCGTTAATCGTTCTATTTTGTTCTAAAACCGAAATTTGTTCGGCTATATTTCGCAATTGTCTGACGTTTCCGCTCCACCTATATTTTAGCAAAACAACAACGGCATCGTCTGTTAATTTAATGGTTGGCATTTTGTATTTTAAGGCAAAATCGCTCGCAAATTTTCTGAAAAGTAAATGAATATCTTCTTTTCTTTCTCTTAAAGGAGGTAAGTGAATTTCGACGGTGCTCAATCTATAGTAAAGATCTTCACGGAATTTTTCTTTTTTAATGGCTTCAAACATGTTCACGTTTGTGGCTGCCACAATGCGTACATCGGTTTTTTGAACCTGACTGGAACCTACTTTTAAAAACTCGCCATTTTCCAATACACGTAGTAAGCGTACTTGGGTGGTTAGGGGTAATTCGCCTACTTCATCCAAGAAAATTGTTCCGCCATCTGCTACTTCAAAATAACCCGATCTGGCTTGGGTAGCACCAGTAAACGATCCTTTTTCATGACCAAAAAGTTCGGAGTCTATAGTCCCTTCTGGAATGGCTCCACAGTTTACAGCTATATATTTTGCGTGTTTCCGGTGGGATAATTGATGTATAATTTTTGGAATACTTTCCTTACCAACTCCAGATTCTCCAGTTACCAAAACCGAGATATCTGTTGGCGACACTTGCATGGCTTTTTCTATGGCACGATTAAGCTTGGCATCGTTACCAATAATTCCAAATCGTTGTTTTGTTGCTTGAATGGATTCCATATTATTTCCTGCGCAGGCAGGAATCTTTTTAATTAGTTTTTATTTATATAATCGTAGGTAAAACTATTTGATTCAAATAGATTGCCATAATATGTTGTCGTTTGTGTTTTGGTCTTGCCATTTGAAAAGGAAAATATTAAATGGATTAAGATTTTTTTTTCATTTTCATTATGCATAAGATTCTTGCCTTCGCAGGAATTTGTTAATGATTTAATGAAAACCCAATAGCTTCCCCAATTAAAGTTGCGCTGGTACAATTAGTTATTTTTACCTGAACCAAATCTCCAACCTTGTAATTTTCTTTTGGAAAAACGGCTACACTATTTTGTGAGGTTCTTCCAGACCACTCGGCATCAGATTTTTTAGACTCTTTTTCAATTAAAACTTCTACGACCGTGTTTAAGTATCCTTTTGTTTTAATCTCGCTATGTTCCCGTTGGCGCTGAACAATTTCAGCCAATCTGCGTTTTTTTACATCTTCAGGAACATCGTCATCCAATTTACGTTCTGCCATAGTTCCTGGTCTTTCGGAATACATATACATAAAACCAAAGTTGTATTTTACATAGTCCATTAAACTTAAAGTATCCTGATGGTCTTGTTCTGTTTCTGTTGGAAATCCAGAAATTAAATCTTGACTAATAGCACAGTTCGGAAGGATGCGCTTAATATTGTCTATTAATGCGAAATATTCTTCACGGGAATGCAAACGGTTCATTTCCTTTAAAATTCGGTTGCTTCCACTTTGAACAGGTAAATGGATGTGTTTGCAAATATTATGGTGTTTAGCCATAGTTTTTATCACATCCATGGTTAAATCTTGTGGATTTGAGGTAGAAAAACGAATGCGCATTTTTGGATATGTTGTGGCACACATATCTAATAAATTTGAAAAATTAACGGCTGTTGCTTGTTGTAAATCGCTAGCCTTATCAAAATCTTTCTTTAAACCTCCTCCATACCAAAGGTAACTGTCCACATTTTGTCCTAAAAGCGTGATTTCCTTAAAGCCTCTAGTCCATAAATCGTTTACTTCTTCTAAAATACTTTGCGGATCGCGACTTCTCTCGCGTCCACGAGTAAAAGGTACCACACAAAAGGTACACATGTTGTCGCAACCACGAGTAATGGAAACGTAGGCAGTAACGCCATTGCTGTTTAAACGTACAGGAGAAACATCGCCATATGTTTCTTCTTTAGAAAGAATAACGTTGATAGCATCTCTACCATCATCTACTTCAGCAAGTAGATTGGGTAAGTCTTTATAAGCATCTGGACCTACAACTAGATCTACAATTTTTTCTTCTTCCAGGAATTTGCTTTTTAAACGTTCGGCCATACAGCCTAAAACGCCCACTTTCATGCCTGGGTTGGTGCGTTTTACAGCATTGAATTTTTCTAAGCGTTTTCTAATGGTTTGTTCGGCTTTATCACGAATGGAACAGGTGTTTATTAAAACCAAATCGGCGTCTTCAAGAATTTCTGTGGTATTATAACCCTGATCCGAAAGAATGGAAGCCACAATTTCACTATCGCTAAAATTCATCGCACAGCCATAGCTTTCAATATAAAGCTTGCGCGAATTTTGATCTTTATTTTCTATAACCAGACTTTCGCCTTGTTTATTTTCTTCTATAACTTTATTCATGGTTTTTTGAAAAATTATTTTTAGTCAATTTTTCTGCCTGTTTAAGCAAGCAGCTGCAAATATACAATTATTTTAAGGAAAGTGACAAAGTGGCAGAGTGTTAAAATTATTATAAGAAGTTACATTATTTAATTACTTTTAACCGCTAACCAAATACCCTTACAATGACCTTCCTAGAAATAGAAACTAGAATTAAAAACGCACCTCCATTAGATTTTGGAAACCTTATTAACGATGTTATCGAATTGTTTAAAAACATTTGGCTAAAAGGGTTTATATCCGTTTTGCTTATCCTGGTTTTTGCCTTGGGGATTATTTTTGTTTTTAGCCTTATTGGGCTTGCTCCTCAAAACCTAACATTTCAAGAGACCTTCGAGTTGGAAAATTTTTACAATTCGTATTTTTTAAATGTGCTTTACGGAATTCCTCAAACTATTTTAGTAAGTACTGTAACACTTGCTGTTTTAGCTGCTTTTTATAGAATATGCAGGCAATTTGTTTTAGGAGAAACTGTAGAGGCTAATTATTTCTATTTCTTTAAAAAGGAATATTTCTCAAAAGTATTTATGTTAGGAATGATTTACACGGCTATTGCTGCTGTGGCTCAGCTTATGTTTATACTTCCATATTTATACGTTTATATTCCATTATCCTTTTTTGCTGTTGTTTTAGCTAATAATCCAGATATGGGTGAGTTGGCAATAGTGAAGTTGAGTTTTAAATTAGGTAATAAAAAGTGGTTTATTACCTTTATAACCATGCTTGTTGCTGGAATTATTGGGATGTTGGGAATAATTGCCTGTGGAATAGGAGTTGTATTAACGATATCTATTGCTTATTTGCCTTCATTCCTTGTTTATAAAGAAGTGGTTGGATGGGATGAAAGCAATGAGATCGACACTATTGGAACTCTTGATTAATCGAATTATTAGAAAATAAAATCTCTATTATATGAACCCTATAAACATCCTATTAGAAAAAATTGAAAATGCCAAAGCTTTGGATTTTGGTGATATTTTTAACGAAAGCATCGAGCTCTTTAAGAAAGTTTGGCTTCAAGGTCTGATTATGTTGCTTTTAAATGCAGCGATTTTAATCCCATTTTATTTTATCATGTATCTTCCATTGCTTGGAGCAGGCTTGTTAGAGTCTAATGAAAACTATGATTTTGAAGATTTCAATATGATTCTTATGATACCATTATTCATTTTTATCTTTGTTTTCTCTTTGGTAGCTATGGTGGTTAGTTTTGGAATGAAAGCTTCTTTTTATAGAATCTGTAAGCATAAGGATTTAAATATTGCGGTTTCTGATGATTACTTCTTCTACTTAAAAAGACCTTATTTAGGGAAAGTCACTGTTTTGTCTCTTATGACTTTTGGAATTTCTCTCTTGGCAACCTTGCTATGTTTTTTACCACTTATTTATGTCATGGTTCCGGTAACTTTAATAAATGTTATTTTTGCTTTTAATCCAGATTTATCAGCATCAGATATTGTAAAAGCAGGTTTTAAGCTAGGGAATAAAAAATGGCTATTAACCTTCGGATTGATTTTTATCTCTTCAATTTTAGCCCAAATGGTTGGAATGTTGATGTGTTTGATAGGAATTTTTGTTACGGTGTCTTTTTCATATCTACCAGCTTATTTCGTTTACAAAGGATCCGTTGGTTTTGAGACTACTGTTGAAACCCCAAGACTTGAAGACTAAAAGCTCTTTACCCGATTAAACACGTTTTTTTGAGAATAAAAGCAAAAAAAATCGATAAAAAGCACTTGATTATTTTATTAATTAGGTAGATAAATTTTTTTTCACATACATTTGTAGCCATAAAAAATGAGAAATGGCGAAGAACTTAGTAATTGTTGAGTCACCTGCAAAGGCCAAAACCATAGAAAAATTCCTTGGAAAAGATTTCAAGGTCGAATCTAGTTTTGGACATATTGCAGATTTACCTTCAAAAGAATTAGGAGTAGATGTAGAAGGAGATTTTAAACCGAAATACGAGGTTTCTAAAGATAAAAAAGCAGTTGTAAAAAAACTTAAAGACTTAGCTAAAAAAGCCGAAATGGTTTGGCTAGCAAGTGATGAGGATAGAGAGGGTGAAGCTATTGCGTGGCATTTGGCTGAATCTTTAAATTTGGATAAAGAGAAAACCAAACGTATTGTTTTTCACGAAATAACAAAATCGGCTATTTTAAAAGCCATCGAAAACCCGAGAGGTATCGATTACGATTTGGTAGATGCACAACAAGCCCGTCGTGTTCTAGATAGAATAGTAGGTTACGAACTATCTCCTGTACTTTGGCGAAAAGTAAAAGGCGGTCTTTCTGCCGGACGTGTTCAATCGGTTTCTGTAAGATTGATTGTTGAGCGCGAACGTGAAATCCAAGATTTTAAACCTGAAGGATCTTATAGAATAGATGCTGAGTTTTCTAACGAGGCCGGACAAGCTTTTAAAGCGAAATTACCTAAGAACTTCAATGTAAAAGAAGATGCTCAAGCTTTTTTAGAGAAAAATGCAACAGCTGATTTTAAAGTGGCTGACTTAGAAAAAAAACCAGCTAAAAAATCGCCAGCCGCACCATTTACAACTTCAACTTTACAGCAGGAAGCTGCTAGAAAATTATATTTTTCGGTAAGTAAAACCATGACTATTGCACAACGTTTGTACGAAGCAGGTTTAATTACTTATATGAGAACGGATAGTGTAAACCTATCGGACGAAGCCAGAAAAGGCGCTCAAAACGAAATAGAAAACGCTTATGGTTCAAAATTTAGTAAACCAAGAAATTATAAAGGAAAATCGAAAGGAGCTCAAGAAGCGCATGAGGCCATTAGACCAACAGATTTTTCGCTTCATTCGGTAGATATCGATCGCGATCAATCTAGATTATACGATTTAATATGGAAGCGCGCCATTGCTTCACAAATGAGCGATGCGGAACTGGAAAGAACCAATGTAAAAATTAGTGCGTCATCACATAAAGAAATCTTTACTGCAAATGGAGAAGTAATTACATTTGAAGGATTTTTAAAAGTGTATTTGGAAGGAACGGACGACGAAGATGCCGAACAAGAAGGGATGTTACCAGCCATGAAAACCAACGAGACGCTTCTAAATAATTATATTACAGCTACAGAACGATATACACGTGCACCATATAGATATACCGAAGCTTCTTTGGTAAAGCAATTAGAAGAATTAGGAATTGGACGTCCGTCAACTTACGCGCCAACAATTTCTACGATTCAAAACAGAAATTACGTAGAAAAAGGAGCTATAGAAGGTGTAGAGCGAAACTATTCGCAATTAACCTTGAAAAATGGGCAAGTAAAAGATAAACTGTTAACCGAAAAAGTAGGTTCGGATAAAGGGAAATTAGTGCCAACCGATATTGGAATGATTGTTACCGATTTCTTGGTTACGCATTTTCAAAATATTCTTGATTATAATTTTACAGCGAAAGTTGAGGAAGACTTTGATGATATTGCCGAAGGAAAGGTAAATTGGACGACCATGATGAAAGATTTTTACAAAGACTTTCATCCTAATGTAGTAGATGTTCAAGAAAACGCCGATAGAGAATCTGGAGAACGTATTCTTGGGAAAGATCCAAAAACAGGAAAACAGGTAAGTGTGCGTTTAGGGAAGTTTGGACCTATGGTTCAAATAGGAACTGTTGATGATGAAGAAAAACCAAGCTTTGCAAGTCTTTCTCCAGACCAACAATTAAATACCATTACTTATGAGGAAGCTATGGACTTGTTTCAACTTCCAAAAAACTTAGGGACTTTTGAAGGAGAAGAAATAGAAGTAAATAACGGACGTTTTGGACCTTATGTTAAATTTGGAGATCAGTTTGTGTCTTTGCCAAAAGGAGTAGATCCTTTAAGCGTAGAGTTAGATGATGCCATTGTTTTAATTAAAGAAAAGCAAGAGGCAGATGCTCCTATATATATGTATCAAGATTTACCAGTTCAAAAAGGGAAAGGACGTTTTGGACCATTTATTAAATGGAACGACATGTTTATTAATGTGAACAAAAAATACGATTGGGATGATTTATCAGATAAGGACATTGTAGAACTTATTGAAGATAAAATCCAAAAGGAAATAGATAAAGTAATCCACAATTGGAAAGATGCTGGTATTCGTATCGAAAAAGCCCGTTGGGGAAGACACAATGTAATTAAAGGTAAAACAAAAATAGAGTTGCCAAAAACTGTGGATGTGTCTGAAATGACTTTAGAAGAAGCCCAAGCGCTTATAGAAGAAAAAGCACCTAAGAAAAAAGTTGCCAAGAAAAAGCCGGCTGCAAAAAAAACAACCCCTAAAAAGAAATAATAATTAAACGTATATATAAGGTCTAATGAATTTTAATTTTCTTTCTCCTGTTTCCGATTTGGTTCTAGCTCATAACGAGTTATTGTCTCAACAAACCTTAGGAAAAAAAATAAAAATTCATTCCAAGCAACAAGGTATTCCAGAATTGGACAATGTTCACTTGGCTATAATTGGTGTTCTTGAAAATAGAAATAACATTAATTATATAGGTGAAGAGTTTAATTTAGACGAAATTAGAAAGTCGCTTTATTCTCTATTTCCAGGAAGCTGGCATAAGACCATTGCTGATTTGGGCGATATTAATAGAGGAGAATCGGTAGAAGACACCTATTTTGCCTTAAAGACAACGATAAATATTTTAGTTCAAAAAAACATCATACCTATTATTATAGGAGGGAGTCAAGATTTAACTTATGCCAATTATCGCGCATACGATACTTTGACTCCGATGGTAAATATTGTTAATGTAGATTCTAAATTTGATTTAGGAGATTCTGCCAAACCTATAAAGAACGATAGTTTTGTAGGTAAAATTATTTTAGACCAACCTTATAATTTATTTAATTATGCAACTATAGGATATCAAACCTATTTCAACTCACAAGAAGAAATAGATTTAATGGATAGGTTGTATTTTGAATCCTATAGATTGGGACAAGTTTCAAAAGACATTACCTTAGCCGAACCTGTATTGCGAGATGCCAACATTGTTAGTATCGATTTAAATGCTATAAAAGCCTCAGAACTGAGTTCTAGGCAAAAAACCTCCCCCAATGGATTGGACGGTAAAGAAATATGTGCTATTTCCAGATATGCAGGAATTAGTAATAAGGTTTCTTCCATTGGGATTTATGAATATAAACCATCGTCGGACGATACCATTACATCTATGATGGTAGCTCAAATAATTTGGTACTTTATTGAAGGAGTAAATTGTAGAATTAAAGATGATGATTTTTTAAATGATGAAAGTTATCAGAAATTCATTACTTTGGTCGACCATCAAGAATTGGTGTTTTACAAAAGCATCAAGACGCAACGATGGTGGATTGAAATACCTTTTTTATCAGAAGTAAATACTAAATTAAAAAGGCATACGTTATTACCTTGCATGCATGAAGATTATTTAGATGCTTGTGATAACAAGCTTCCAGAGCGCTGGTATAAAGCTTATCAAAAGAACTGCATTTAGTGGTTGTGATAAATTATGCGCTTTTCATCGTTGAACCGCACTTTTTTCACGATGAAACGTGAATTTTTTTAAAAAAAAGTTGTTTTTTAAAAAATATATAGATATGTTTACGCTCTTAAAAATCTTAAGACACAAAATTAAATTATTAACCTCGAGTTTTCTATGGATATGAAGAAGTTTATTTTATTAACCGCAGTTTTGACATTTTTAGCTAGTTGTGGCTCTGGAGACAGAGGTCAATTGGTTGGTGTTAAAGGAAAGAAGTGGCATCCTGAAAAGCCTTTTGGTATGGAATTAGTACCAGGAGGAGCTTTTATTATGGGTAAGGCAGACGACGATCTGGCCGGTATTCATGACGCACCTTCAAAAACAGTAACTGTTAGATCATTCTATATGGACGCGACAGAAATTACAAATAGCGAATATCGTCAATTTGTAAACTGGGTAAGAGATTCTACTATTAGAACCAAATTAGCAATACTTGCTGACGAAATTGGTGAAACCCCTGGAAATGGAGGTATTGGAGAATATGCTTTTAAAGATTCAGATCCTGAAAACATGACTGTTTACGAAAAGTATATGTACGATAACTACAGTGGTTTAGGTCCAACTGGTTACGAGGGAAGAAAATTGAATCATGATGTTGATATCATTTTTGATACAGCAGATTATCCAGACGAATATTATGCTGAGGTAATGGATACCATGTATATTCCACTTGAGGAGTCTTATAACGGACAAAGAACTTGGGATGTAACTAAATTTAAGTTTCAATATTCTTATATGGATATAGAAAAAGCTGCAAAAAACAGATCTTTAAAGAGAAAAGATGTTATTATTAAGGAGGAAGTAGAAATTTATCCTGATACGACTACTTGGATTAGAGATTTCGCTTACTCATATAATGAGCCAATGCACAACGATTATTTCTGGCATGATGCTTACGGAGATTATCCAGTGGTTGGAGTGTCTTGGACTCAAGCAAAGGCTTTTTGCCAATGGAGAACCATGTACCACAATGCTTATAGAAAAAGCAGAAAACAACACTATGTAAACTCATACAGATTACCGTCTGAAGCAGAATGGGAATATGCTGCAAGAGGGGGTCTTCAAGCTGCAACTTATCCTTGGGGTGGACCATATACTAAAAACGACAGAGGTTGTTTTATGGCAAACTTTAAACCTTTAAGAGGAGATTATGCTGCTGACCAGGCTTTATATACTGTTGAAGCAAAATCTTACGATCCTAACGATTTCAACTTATATAACATGGCAGGAAACGTGTCCGAATGGGTAAGTGCATCTTACGATCCATCTTCTTACGAGTATGTTTCCACTATAAACCCTAGTGTTAACGATATTAACAACAAACGTAAAGTAGTGCGTGGAGGTTCTTGGAAAGATGTAAAGTACTATTTACAAGTAAGTTCAAGAGATTACGAATACGCAGATTCAGCTAGAAGTTATATTGGATTCAGAACCGTTCAAGATTATATGGGAACTGAAGTAACCAAAAACTCTGCGGCTACCAACAGATAAGAATTAAACAACCACAATAATAATAACTAAATATTAACCTTCTTTAAGTACAACTTAAACACTTAACTAAAAAACTAAAATTATGGCACAATCAAGAGCATTTAAGAAATTTATGGTAATGTCTTACGGATTTGGAGCATCAATTGTAATCATTGGAGCTTTATTCAAAATCGTTCACTTCGAAATAGGTCCGTTAACGGGTAACGTTATGTTAACCTTAGGCCTGGTAACAGAGGCTATTGTATTTGCCATTTCTGCTTTCGAACCTGTAGATGACGATTTAGACTGGTCTTTAGTATATCCAGAATTAGCTGGAGGACAAGGTCTTTCTAGAAAACAAGAACAACCTAAAGATGCTGAAGGATTACTTTCTAAAAAATTAGACAGTTTATTAAAAGACGCGAAAATAGATGCGGAATTAATGGCAAGTTTAGGAGATAGCATTAAAAACTTCGAAGGAGCTGCAAAAGGTATTAGCCCAACAGTTGATTCAATTGCTGCTACTAAAAAATATGGTGAAGAGCTTTCTTTAGCTGCTGCACAAATGGAATCTTTAAATAGTTTATACAAAGTACAATTGGAAAGTGTAAACCGTCAAGCTACTATTAATGAAGAAGCTGTTGAAAACGCGACAAAATTAAAAGAGCAAATGAAATCTTTAGCATCTAACTTATCATCATTAAATGGTGTTTATGGAGGTATGCTTTCTGCAATGAATAAAAGCTAATTAGTATCGTACTAAAAATTAAATTTTAACAATTAACTACAAAACTAATTAGAAATGGCAGGAGGAAAATTGTCCGCAAGACAGAAAATGATTAACTTGATGTATTTAGTGTTTATAGCCATGCTAGCACTTAATATGTCGAAAGAGGTCCTATCGGCATTTGGTTTAATGAACGAGAAATTAACCGAATCCAATGAGGCTGCAACGACGCGTAACCAACAATTTTTTGCTGGTTTACAGCAACAAGCTGTAGATAATGAATTGAAATATGGTCCTTTAAGAGATCAAGCAGCTCAAATTAATACTTTAGCTAATAATTTCAATACTTATTTAGAAGATTTAAAAGGAAAGATGGTAGCTACTGTCGATGACCCACATGAATATGAAGTCATGGATAAAGGAGATTACCTAGATAATCATTTCTTTATAGGCGATAAATTAAAGCCAGAAGGCCAAGCCTTTATGTCTGAAATCGCAACATTTAGAGATGGTGTTATAGAGGTTTTGTCAAAAAATCCAGATATGGCAAGCGTTTCTGCCGATGTTAAAAAGAAATTTGCAACAGATGATGTTAAACGTGCCGCAGGAACTGTTGCTTGGTTAGATCATAACTATAAAGGTTTCCCTTTAGTTGCTTCTTTAACTAAAATGACTCAGTTACAAGCTGATGTTAAAACAACTCAATCGGAAGTATTATCATCTATGTTAGCTGGTAAATTAAAAGTTGAAGCGTCTTTAACAAATTTTGATGCGATTGTTGTTCCAGACAAAACGGCTTTCTTCTCGGGAGAAAACTTTACTGGAAGAATTATCTTAGGAAAAAAGGATAACACGTTAAAGGCTGATAAGGTTGTAGTAAATGGTAAAGAATTGGCTGAAGATGCAATGAAGGCCGGTGAAACATTCTTAGAATTTCCTGCAGGAGCTGTTGGAGAGCAAGATATTAAAGGCCAATTCATCTTTAAAGAAGGTGGTGAGGATATAATTATCGATTTTGAAAGCACCTATGCGGTTGTACCAAAACCAAACTCGGCTACTATTTCTGCCGATAAAATGAATGTGGTATATCGTGGAGTTGCGAACCCAATGACAATTTCTTTTGCTGGTATTTCAGATAATAATGTATCTGCTAGTGCACCAGGTTTAAGTAAAGCTAGTGGTGTTGGTAAATACATAATGAATCCAGGAACAGGTAGAGAAATCACCATTAATGTAACTGGAACTTTGCCTAACGGAGATAAAGTAAGTGATAAAGCTTTGTTTAGAATTAAAGATATTCCAAAACCAACAGGAACTATAAGTGGACAAGATGGTATTGTAAAATTACCACGTAACTCTGTTGAAATTTCAACCATTGGTGCCATGTTAGACGATTTTGATTTTGAATTACCAATTCAAGTAACTTCGTTTAAATTTAAAGTACCTGGTCAACCATCTGTGGATGTTAATGGAACTAAATTAAACGATCAAGCTAAAAGTGCTTTACGTAAAGCTAGACGTGGCGACAACGTTCAAATTTTCGAAATTAAAGCACAGATTAAGGGGAACTCCGCTTATAAGTTAAAAGGAGTTTCAGCTGTAATTGTTGAGATAGCAAACTAATAGAAATTATCATCTCGAAAAGTTGATAGGCCCTAATAATTAAATGTAAAATGATGAATTATAAAAGTTTTTTATTAACCGTTTTAAGCATATCGTTTGTATCTGCTTCCTTTGCTCAGGCGAACATTTTAAATGCTAAAACTCCTAGTGAGATTGGTGTTAGAACCGAGGCTCAAAAAGAAGTAGATAACGACAAGCCATTGGAATATGGTTATGTGGACGATAGGGACATTATGTTTTCTAAAATGACTTGGGAAAGAGTGGTTTTAGACGAACGTGTTAATTTCCCATTATACTACCCTGTAGACACAAATAATATTGGTAAGGAAAGACGTTCTTTATTCGATGTTCTTTGGAAAAACGTAAAGGATGGTAATATTGAAAACATTTATGACGATTCTTATTTTACAACCAAACGTACATTAAAGGATATTCAATCAGCTATGTCTAAAATTGATACTTTAGATATAGGTTTCGAACAATTTAATGCCGATGGATATGTAGATCCGGAATATATTGTAAAACGCGATATTACATCTTACGATATTAGTGCTTATTTAGTGAAAGGGTTATGGTATTTTGATAAGCGTCAATCAGAATTAAAGTACAGACTTCTTGGAATAGCACCAGCTGCTCCAGATGTTAACTTTATCGATTCTGACGATGAAGCAAACAAAGAACCAATTCCTTTATTCTGGGTGTTTTTCCCAGATGCTAGAGATATTCTGCACCAAGCTAAATCGTTTAACAACGAAAACAGTGCCGTGCCTTTCTCTTTCGATCACTTGTTAAACGCAAGAAGATTCAACGGATATATATATAAAGAAGAGAATGTTTATGGAGACCGTAAAGTAACCGAATACATTTCTGAAAATGCTTTAATGCAACTCTTGGAATCTGATAGAATTAAAGAAAAAATTAGAGATTTTGAATTAGATATGTGGGCTTACTAAGTATTACCACATAATACACCTAAAAACGTTCACCTTAAAGTGAACGTTTTTTTTTATTCTGTACAGAGAGTTTCTTTTTAACTTACTTTTGTACCGTATGAAACAAGTAGATTATATTATAGTAGGTTGCGGATTGGCCGGAATAGCTTTTTGCGAGCAGTTAATTGCTGCAAACAAGAGTTTTCTTATTTTTGATAATCAATCGCAGCAGTCTTCTGTTGTTGCAGGAGGTTTATACAATCCAGTGGTTTTAAAACGTTTTACATCTGTATGGAAAAGTGAGGAGCAATTGGATTTGGCCTTGCCCATATATCACCATATAGAGGAAAAACTTCAAGTAAAAATTGATTATAAAATACCTGTTTACAGACGTTTTTCTTCGCATGAAGAGCAAAACAATTGGTTTTTAGCAAGCGATAATCCTTTATTGGCGGAACACCTTTCATCTAAAATCATAAAGAATTCAAATTTAAGTATTCATGCGGATTATGGTTTTGGTGAAGTTTTAAAAACGGGAAGAATAGATACCAAGGTTCTTATTTCTTCATATAAAACATATTTAAAAGAAGGAAATAAGCTTATTGAAGAATCATTTAATTACTCGGAGTTAAAGACCTCGAAAGGAAGGCTTTCATATCAAGACATTTCTGCTTCCAATATGGTGTTTTCTGAAGGTTTTGGCTTAAAAACAAATCCATTTTTTAATTACCTTCCTTTAAAGGAATCAAAAGGGGAACTATTAACTATTTACGCTCCAGAATTGAAAATTGATTATGTTTTAAAATCGAGTGTGTTTATTTTACCATTAGGAAACGATTTGTATCATATAGGAGCCACATACAACTGGGACGATAAAACCAATAACATTACTAAAGAAGGTAGAGAAGAGCTGTTAAACAAGCTTAAAACCTTTTTAACCTGCAGCTTTGAGGTAGTGGATCAAGTAGCAGGAATAAGACCAACTGTTAAAGACCGTAGGCCATTGGTTGGGACACATCCAGAACATAATAACATGTTTGTTTTAAATGGGCTTGGTACTAGAGGCGTCATGATTGGTCCTTATGTAGCCAAGCAGCTTTTTGATTATATAGAAAAGGGTAAAGCTTTGGATAAGGAGATTGATATCAATCGTTTTGGTCTTTAGTTAAAGTTTCATCGTAATGCATAAAAAGATTGATCCAAATATTTCTGGACCAACGCATAATAATAGGGCCAAACACAATTAATGTAACAACTATTGCGATAAAAGAAGTTGTTAAACTGGTTCCTAAAAAGAAAAAACTTATAACAAAGGCAGCAAAAGCGAACGCAATACCAACACCATAGCTTACATACATGGAGCCAAAAAAGAAGGAGGGTTCCATTCTATATCTGGTACCACATTTAGAACAATGGTCTTTTATTTTTAAAACATCCTTAAGTTTATAAGGATTATTATTGAAGTACATGGATTCTTGATGGCATTTAGGACATGCCCCACTAAAAATGCTATAAAGCTTATTACCTTTTTTTATCATTGCTAAAACAATTACTTTTGCGCTTTGTAAGTTTCCGCAAAATTAGAATTTTATTTAACAACATACCGTAACAAGAGTCATAAAAATGATTAATATCCATAATCTATCAATTTCCTTTCAAGGAGAATATTTATTCGAAGACCTAACCTTTAAATTAAGTCCGGGTGATCGTGTTGGATTAATTGGAAAAAATGGCGCTGGAAAATCGACCATGCTAAAAATTTTAGCGAAAGAGATGGAACCAGATTCCGGACAAATAGCTGCCGATAAAAACATGAGTATTGGTTTTTTAAAGCAGGATATCGATTTCGTGTTAGGAAGAACAGTTTTAGAGGAATCATACGAAGCTTTTAAGGAGTTGAAAACCATAGAGGCCAAATTAGAAGATATCAATTACCAATTGGTAAATCGCACCGACTACGAAAGCGAAGGTTACCATCAAATAATGGTCGATTTAAACGACTTACAACATCAATATGAAATCCTAGGAGGTTATAACTATCAAGGTGAAACAGAAAAAATACTACAAGGTTTAGGTTTTAAACGAAGCGATTTCGAAAAATTAACAGATACCTTTTCCGGAGGATGGCGTATGCGTATTGAACTAGCCAAGTTACTTCTTCAAAACAATGATATTTTATTGCTGGATGAGCCAACAAACCACTTGGATATAGAATCCATTATCTGGTTGGAAAGCTTTTTAAAAACCTATTCAGGAGCTGTTGTTATTGTATCTCACGATAAAATGTTTTTAGATAATGTAACCAATCGTACCATAGAAATTTCCTTAGGAAGAATTTACGATTACAACAAACCTTATTCTAAATTTTTAGTACTTCGTCAGGAAATTAAGGAACAGCAACTTGCCACCCAAAAGAATCAACAAAAACAAATAGAGCAAACCGAAAAGCTTATTGAAAAATTCCGAGCCAAAGCCTCCAAAGCTACAATGGCACAGTCTTTAATTAAAAAATTGGACAGAATAGATCGGATAGAAGTAGATGAAGACGATAATTCCGTTATGAAACTGAATTTTCCAGTATCGGTTATTCCTGGAAAAGTGGTTATAGAAGCTAATAATATTACTAAAAATTACGGCGATGTTCAGGTTTTAAAAAACATTAGCCTCACCATTGAACGCGATACAAAAACAGCTTTTGTTGGCCAAAACGGACAAGGAAAATCCACTTTAGCTAAAATTATTGTTGGTGAAATAAAGCATCAAGGGGAATTGAAACTTGGACATAATGTGCAAATAGGTTATTTCGCCCAAAATCAAGCCGAATATTTAGATGGAACAAAAACCGTTTTAGATACGATGATTGATGCTGCAAACGAAACCAATCGAAGTAAAGTAAGAGACATTCTTGGTTCTTTTTTGTTTAGAGGCGAGGAAGCGGAAAAATACGTTCGTGTACTATCTGGAGGAGAACGTAACCGTTTGGCATTAGCTAAATTGTTGTTGCAACCTTTGAATGTTTTAGTCATGGATGAGCCAACAAACCACTTGGATATAAAATCTAAAAACGTATTAAAAGAAGCTCTGAAAAAATTTGAAGGTACGCTGATACTTGTCTCTCACGACAGGGATTTTCTTCAAGGTTTAACCAATACGGTTTACGAGTTTAAAGATCATAAAATAAAGGAATATTTAGGAGATATCGATTTCTACTTACAACAACGAAATGTTGAAAATTTACGGGAAGTTGAAAGACGCGATGTTGTTAAGGAAACCCCTAAAGAAAGCAATAAGGAATCTTATGAGTCTCAAAAGAAAATGAAATCTTTAAACAATAAGCTCAGCAATATAGAATCTAAAATTCAGCAGCTAGAAAAAGAAATCAAGACTATGGATGTAGAGTTGGCGTCAAACTATGATGCTACTGTTTCCAAAGCCAGTTTTTTTGATAACTATCAATCTAAAAAGAAAAAACTGGAAGCATATATGGGAGATTGGGAAAAAGTCCATGAATCTCTTGAAAACCTATAAACACATGTTTTATACATTTTAATTAATTCTTCCAAAAAGATGTAGTTCATCGATTAAATTTGTTTGTCATCTATAAATCTTCTATTATTGTTAGAGAATAAATCCCAAATTTAACAACTATGAAGACTTTTACACTTGTATTACTTTGTTTTTTGGCAACCACTTTTTCTTTTTCAGAGGTATCTAAAATTGAAAAAGATGCTCTTTTGGCATTGTATAAATCTACAAATGGCGAAAAATGGAATCACACTTGGAATTTAAGCGAGCCTATTGAAAATTGGTATGGGATCACAGTTGAAAATAGTCAAGTGGTAGAGATTAATTTACATTTCAACAATTTAAAAGGAACACTTCCTCAAGAAATTGGAAATTTAGTAAATCTAAGAAAACTGAATCTTGGGTTTAATCAATTAGAAGGGCAATTACCATCAACTTTAGGGAATTTAAAAGCTTTAGTTTCTTTGGAATTATTTATGAATAAATTTATGGGAACCATTCCTTCAGAAATTTGTAACCTAACAAATTTAAAGGTTTTAAAACTATATAGTAATGGTATAACAGGTGAAATACCGACTTCCATCGGGAACTTGGTAAATTTAAAAGAACTCTTGTTAGGAAGTAATTATTTAACTGGAACCATTCCAGCAGAAATTAAAAACATACAACAACTAGAAATATTAAGTTTAATAGATAACAACTTGGTTGGTGAGATACCTTTTGAAATAGGTAGCTTAACACAGCTAAAGGAGTTAGTTCTAGCAAGTAACAAATTAACAGGAACTGTACCTTACCAAGTTACTGGTTTATCTCAGCTAAGTACCTTTATGGTAAGCGACAATGATTTTGATCGCGAATACGTGTCGTTAGTTGGAGGAAATGGAATTCATCCAAATAAGTTTATAGAATTTAATTCTAAAACGGTTATCACCGATAATGATTAATTATTAGTTAATTTATAAATGAAAAGAGACTATCTGAGAAGATGGTCTTTTTTTTTATCTTTGGATTATGGAAGAACACGAATTTCAATGTCCGTATTGTTGGGAGACTATTTCGATGTTATTGGATAGCTCGCAGTCTGAACAAGAATATATTGAGGATTGTGAGGTATGTTGCAATCCCATACAGATTTCGGTAAAATTTCAAGCACAAGAACTTGTAAGTTTTCGGGTTGAAAGCATTGAGCAATAAATTTATTTAAAATGTGCTTGTTATGTCTAAAAAGCATTGTATATTTGCAGTCCTAAAATGATTGAGTCGGTATTATGAGCCGAAAGTTAAAAGCTAAGAAAATCATTTTGGTATTAAATCGCGGGATAGAGCAGTAGGTAGCTCGTCGGGCTCATAACCCGAAGGTCACTGGTTCGAGTCCAGTTCCCGCTACTAGAATTGAATCACTTCAAAAACAACGGTTTGGCTTTCGCTAAACCGTTTTTTTATGCATACGATTTTTGATTATCTTGCGCAGGAATTGCAAAATGAATACGAAAGTGAATACGATTTGACTTTGAAAAAAAATTATTCTGCCCCGAAAATCTACTCTGCCAATGGCGA
>Ga0209075_1000402_pt1 | contig 41781 bp, 31 predicted proteins | sample Stecom2011_FD_187523 | JGI IMG/M metagenome (GOLD analysis project Ga0209075, IMG submission 187523) | Agricultural soil microbial communities from Utah to study Nitrogen management - Steer compost 2011 (SPAdes) (version 2) | ecosystem: Environmental > Terrestrial > Soil > Agricultural land...
TGAAGAAGAGGAGCGAATCGACAAAGAAAATTTATTGGAGTTTATCAACCCAACAGATCTTAAAGAATTTGGATTAATTCCCGAATTAATTGGTCGTTTTCCAGTGTTAACCTACTTGGAACCGCTAGACAAGGAAGCGTTAAGAAGAATTTTAACAGAACCTAAAAATTCTTTGGTGAAGCAGTATGTAAAATTGTTTGAAATGGATAAGGTTGCTTTAGAATTTGAAGAGGAAACGCTCAATTTTATTGTGGATAAAGCAGTAGAGTTTAAGTTAGGAGCACGAGGATTACGCTCCATTTGTGAAGCGATTTTAACAGAAGCGATGTTTGAAATTCCTTCCAGTAAAAAGAAGAACAGCAAGTTTGTGGTGACATTAGACTACGCTAAAGAACAATTCTCTAAATCGAAAATATCAAAAATGAATGCAGCATAAGCAATGGCTGATTTTTCAATGATTATATTAAATAAAGTTATAGCACTGCAAGAAAAAAAATGCAATAAAAAAGATTAATAAATGGCTTTAAAATGTGGTATCGTAGGACTACCGAATGTAGGTAAATCTACTTTGTTTAATTGTTTGTCAAATGCAAAAGCGCAATCTGCAAACTTTCCGTTTTGTACAATAGAACCAAATATTGGGACAATATCAGTTCCTGACCCTAGATTAGAAAAGTTGGCGGAAATTGTGAAGCCTGAACGAGTTCTTCCTACGACAATGGAAATAGTAGATATCGCTGGATTGGTCAAAGGTGCTTCGAAAGGAGAAGGACTTGGGAATCAGTTTTTAGCAAATATTAGAGAGACGGACGCAATTATTCATGTGTTGCGTTGTTTTGACAATGACAACATTGTACACGTGGATGGAAGTGTAGACCCAATTAGAGATAAGGAGGTTATAGATTTTGAATTGCAACTTAAAGATTTAGAGACGGTTGAGAAAAGGCTAACAGGCAGTCTTGTGAGAGCAGCTAAAGCTGGAGATAAAGATGCTAAGAAAGCAATTGACGTAGCTCAACGCATTAAAACTCATTTGGAAGAAGGGAAATCTGTTCGTTCGATGGATTTTGAAGAAAGTGAGAAAGAGTTTGTCAAAGAACTTCAATTGATTACGGCTAAACCTGTGTTGTATTTGTGTAATGTTGATGAAGCTTCTGTGGTTTCGGGAAACAAATACGTTGACCAAGTTAAAGAATTGGTGAAAGATGAAGGAGCAGAAGTGCTGATAATTGGCGCTCAAATTGAAGCGGATATTGCAGAATTAGAAACGTATGAAGAACGCCAAATGTTTATGGAAGAACTTGGTTTGACAGAACCTGGTGTGAATCGTCTTATCGTTTCTGCGTATAAATTATTGAATTTAGACACTTATTTTACAGCAGGAGTGAAGGAGGTGCGTGCATGGACAGTGCTGAGAGGATCAACTGCACCGCAAGCAGCAGGAGTGATTCATTCTGACTTTGAGAAAGGCTTCATCCGTGCAGAGGTTATGAAATATGAAGATTTTATTAAATATGGGTCTGAGGCGGCTGTCAAAGAAGCTGGAAAGTTCAGAATTGAAGGAAAAGATTATATTGTAGAAGACGGAGATATTATGCACTTTAGGTTTAATGTGTAACTGCAATTTACTCTGTAAAAGCACACAATGAACTATAAGATGCCATTCTTAATGTTTTCACTATCTTTGGATAAATTAAAAATAATGAATATGAAATTGTTTTCTATATTCCTTTTCTTGAGTTTATTTTTTACATCGTGTGCAAATAACGCTAATGAAAAAGAGGATATCAAAAAGTTATTAAAAACAGGAGAATGGCAATTAGTTTCTTCAGATAAAAAGTTTAATCACTTTCAAAATGGATTGAAATTTTCTCCTGATAAACAAGTGTTCTTTTTGGATTCTCAAGGTTATGTTATCCCTCCACACCACAAGCAAGTTTATGAAGTGTCAGGCGATACATTAATGATTATAGACTACAAATATGAACCTCAGATTATTTATGAAAGAGGTACTTTTATTTTATTGATAAAAGAACTAACGGAGGAGGAATTTGTAGGAGAATTAATACATCCAGATAAAGGAAATGTCCTTAAATTTAAACAACTTCACTAATTAATTTCTTTTTAGCATTGTAGCTATGATAAGCTAATTGTATCTATTGGCTTGCTGTTCTTTTCTAAAATTATACTGCATAACTTTACTTAGTCCTGAATTAATCCTGAATCAAAATCTTGTTTTTTCTTGAAAAGCACTCCACTTTTTTCGTTAGAGAAATTGCTTTGTGGTTCATTTTGTTTTGCTGAAGCTTTATTCATTTATCGAATGAGTAAAAGCTTATTTCCTTTCTCATTTGGCATATTTCACAAAAGCCTGCTGTGGGAAGTGGGGAAAGTTTTAATCGTATCATGCATTCTTCTTGTGAGCAATAATTAAAAAGAGTCATCTCAATATAAAATCGGGATGACTCTTAACTATGATTATTTAAAGAAATACTACTTTATTCCATGCATCATTTTCTTCAGCTTTGGATTTAATACCAGTAAGAATAATGCAGCTGCAATTGGAATAGCAGCGATAATTAAGAAGAATGCAGACATTGAGTACTTTTCTGAAATACTATCGATTAATGAACCTGTCATTCCTGCAATAAAGTTTGCAATCGCTGATGCTGTAAACCATAAACCAAAGAGTAGTCCTGTAAACTTTTTTGGTGATAGTTTGGACACATACGAAAGACCAACAGGTGATAAACAAAGTTCCCCCATTGTATGGAAGAAGTAAGCTAAAATTAACCAAATCATGCTTACTCTAATAAATCCAGGTTCAGCACCCGCTGGGATTACTCTAGCTCCGTATGCAAGTGCAATAAATCCGATACCTACTAAGGCTAATCCCATAGCGAATTTCACAGGACCTGATGGGTTCCAAACTTTTTCCCACATTCTACTAAAAGAAGAAGCAAGTGTAATAATAAAGAAAGAGTTTAAAATTTGAAACCATGAAACTGTTACTTCAGTGTGCTCTAAGTTAAACTCACGACCTACTTTCCAAATTCCGATAATCCAAATGATAGCAAAAGAAATACCCGTAAATATGATAGTTAGAGGATAAGTCTTAAATATTTTTTTACTTAGTTGATAAAGTACAAAAGTAACAATCAGAATAGGGAAGATGGTTAAAGCAGCATCAACCCATTTGAATACAGCTCCAGCACCTCCAGATAGGACGCGTTGTGTGTAATCTTTCGCGAAAATAGTCATTGAACCTCCAGCTTGCTCAAAGGCAAAGAAGAAAAATAAACTAGCGAACATGAGTACTCCAACCACTACTAAACGGTCTCTTACCACATTTGAAGGAATATTCTCTTCCTCTTCTTCCTCTGCAGTTTTTTCAGTAACGACTACTGTTGATTCATGATTTGGATCTTCTCCAATCGTTCCAAATATTTTTCTTCCGAAATAGAACTGAAGCATTCCAAACATCATGAAAACTCCTGCTAATCCAAATCCATAGTGCCATCCAACTTTCTCTCCAATATAACCACATAACAACATCCCTAGGAAAGCTCCAGCATTAATTCCCATGTAGAAAATTGTGTATCCTGCATCTTTCTTTTTACTTGTATCAGGATAAAGTTGACCAACCATTGATGAAATATTAGGCTTAAATAAACCGTTTCCAAAAATCATCATCACAAGTCCCGCGAAAAAGAATGAACTATGAAACACTTCAAAAGCCATAGACAAGTGACCTAAAGTCATGATTAAAGCTCCTAAAGTAATTGCTTTTCGATAACCTGTGAGTTTGTCGGCAATAATTCCTCCTAAAAGTGGAGTGAGGTAAACTAAACCTGTGTACCAAGCATACAGTTTCATTGCGTCTGCGTTAGACCATTCCCAACCTCCTTTAGCGAGTTCAGTAATTAGGAAAACGGTCAATAATGCACGCATTCCGTAATAACTAAAGCGTTCCCACATTTCTGTAAAAAACAATACGAATAAACTGGCTGGATGCCCCATCACCATTTTGTCATCAATCCCTTTATGAGAAAGATGTCTTGCTAATAACTTTTCTTCTTTATCCTCCATGGTTTTTTAATTATAAGGTTTATTGTGAGAGTAATAATTACTCTAATTTTGTTTAGAAAGAGGGCAAGTTAATCATAATTTTAAAAAGAAAATGTTTTCGAATTAACAAAGTTTAAAAAAAATGTACTTTTTGGTTTTATTCATGAATCACAATAAGCTTTAAACAAGGCTTTTATATGCTTTTTAATTTGCGATTAAAAGTACCTTGAAGAAATACTTTACTTGTATTTATCTCCCCATTTTCGTTTAATATTCTCTTTAATTTCTTGTTCACGAGGTGAGCTTCCTGGCTGAAAAAAGCTACTTCCTTTGACTTCTTCAGGCATAAACTCCTGATTGACAAAGTTCCCTGGATAGTCATGAGAATATTTATAATCTTTTCCGTAATCTAATTCTCGCATTAACTTTGTAGGTGCATTTCGTAAAGCCAAAGGAACAGGCAAACTTCCTGTGTGTTTCACCAGTTCTTGCGCTTGATTAATTGCCATATATGATGCGTTCCCTTTTGGAGAATTAGCCAAATAAATTGTGCATTGTGCTAATATGATTCGTGCCTCAGGAAAGCCCACTGTATTAATAGCTTGAAATGTATTGTTTGCCATGATTAAAGCTGTAGGATTTGCTAAACCAATGTCTTCACTCGCTGAAATAATCAAGCGTCGAGCAATAAATTTAGCGTCTTCACCTCCTTCAATCATTCGTGCTAACCAGTACACAGCCGCATTGGCATCACTTCCCCTAATGGATTTTATAAATGCTGAAATAATATCGTAATGTTGCTCCCCATCTTTATCATAACGTGCAATATTTTGCTGAGCAATTGCCATTACTTTTTCATCGGTGATAATTATTTTTTCATCTTTCGGGAAGTTGTTTACCACAATTTCTAAAAGCGTTAATAATTTTCTTGCATCTCCACCAGAAACCCGAATAAGCGCATTGGTCTCCTTTAATTCTACATCAAGTTGAGAGAGAAAACTGTCTTTTTTAAGTGCATTATTAAGCAACTTTTCAAGCTGATCTTTGTTGAGCGATTCTAAAGTATAGACTTGACAACGAGAAAGCAATGCAGAAATCACTTCAAAGGATGGGTTTTCTGTGGTTGCGCCTACTAAGGTGACTACTCCTTTCTCAACTGCACCTAACAATGAATCTTGCTGTGCTTTTGAGAATCGATGAATTTCATCAATGAATAAAATTGTGCCTCCTTGATCGAACATCCCTTGGTTTTCTGCTTTTTTTATAACCTCTCGCACATCTTTTACACCAGATGAAATGGCTGAAAGTGTATAAAAAGGTCGTTTTAGCTCATTAGATAATAAAGTTGCTAAGGTCGTTTTTCCTACACCTGGAGGACCCCAAAGAATCATTGAAGGGATAATTCCTGCGTCAATGGCATTGCGCAAACTCGCTCCTTTTTTTAATAGGTGTTCTTGCCCAACATATTCATCTAATGATTTTGGACGCATTCTTTCTGCTAATGGCGTTGTAGGTGAATCTAACATAATTATCGGCTTTGAATACAAAGGTAAAGAAATGTAAGGATTTTACTTGAGACAATGATAAATCATTTTATGATTTTATTTTCCTTTTTCTCTGTATTGAAACAATTAATTTTTTATCTTTAAATTACAATGACAAACGAACGAAAAATATATTCATTAACACAATTAAACACCTCATTAGAGAAGCACTTTTGGGACAATTTTTCTCAACGTGATTTTTGGATTACTGCAGAATTGATTAAAATTAACGAGAAAAGAGGGCATTTCTATTTGGAGATTGCTGATAGCGTAGATGACCAAACCACCGCAAGAGGTTTTGCAACAATTTGGGCTTCTGCTTATACTAAAATTGTAGAAAATATTGGACTTAAAGAATTGCAGAGTATCCTGCAACCAGGAAATAAAATTCTTTTTAATATTAAAATTGAGTATCACAAAATTTATGGATTAAGTTTAAGAGTAAGGGATGTAGACCCAAATTATTCCTACGGAGAAATCGAAAGAAAAAGACAAGAAGTAATCAAACGTTTAAAAAAAGAAGGAATTTTTGATAAACAAAAAGCTTTACATTTACCTCCGATTATAAAACGAATTGCTTTGATTGGATCTCCTAATACTTCTGGCTATAGGGATTTTCTAAACGAGCTGTTTAACAATCATGAGTTTAATAACTTTACTATAAAAGAGTTTCCAGTTCGTGTGCAGGGAGAGGCAGCCGTCCATGACATTGTAGAAGCTATTAAGGAAGCCAATCACTACGATGCAGAAGTGATTGTACTACTTCGAGGTGGAGGTAGCAAAATGGATTTAGCACTTTTTGATGACTATAAAATTGCCGAAGCCATTTGCTTGTCTAAATTGCCAGTCATCACGGGAATAGGTCACGAAACGGATGTCGTTGTAGCAGATTTAGTTGCCCGACAGCATCATATTACACCTACCGCAGTGGCAGTACATATTCATTATGCAATTAGTTCATTTCGGGAAATAATGAGAGAGCTGTATGATAAAATGATTCAATTGGCATCTGGAACTCTCAATGAAGGTAAGGAAGAGTTTACAATGTATAGTAACTACTTGTCTCACTATACCCGAGAATTGATACATTTTTGGAAAAATACATTTAAAGATTTAGAGTTTGAAATTCTCCAAAAGGGACGAACTGTACTATATGCTGGGAAAGATAAATTGTCTTATTTAAGTCATAATTTGTCTTCTCATTTGCAGGGATTAGTACATCAAGAAGCTAATAGTTTAGATCGTTTTAAGGAAAGATTGCTGAATTATTCTCTACAAACGATAGAAAGAGAAAAAGAAATAAATTTGAATCAAACTTTATCTAAAGTGAAGTGGATGAGTCAGCAGGTAATAGAAAGAGAACGAATAATTACAAAAAATCAAGAGGAATTGTTAGGATTATTAAATCCTTTAAAAATTTTGTCTGCTGGTTACACGATTTCAACTATTAATTATGTTGATGTAAAAGATGTAAAAACGATAAATGAAGGAGATGTTATGCAAACATTGTCCTCGAATACTTTAATAACAAGTGTTATAAAGCAAAGTAAAAAGATAGAAGATGGAGATAACTGAGAAAACCACTTATGAAGAAGCTTTACAGCGACTCAAGGAGATTGTTAGTAAATTAGAAGCCAAAGAGGTAAAAATTGATATGCTTTCTGAAACGGTGCTAGAGGCTAAAGAATTAGTAGATTTTTGTCGTAAGAAATTAGATAAAACTGAAGAGGATATTAAGCGAATTATCGATCCTGAAAATGACAATGGAGAAGCGTAAAATTATTCACATTGACATGGATGCTTTTTACGCATCTGTTGAACAAAGGGATAATCCAGAGCTACGCGGTGTGCCATTAGTGGTAGGAAGACCTGATGGAAGAGGAGTGATCGCTGCTGCAAGTTATGAGGCAAGAGCTTTTGGTATATATAGTGCAATGCCTTCGCAAGTCGCACTTCGCAAATATCCTAAACTGCATTTTGTTGCGCCTGACTTTGAGAAATATAAAGCAGTTTCAGAAAAAATTAGAAAAATTTTCCTTCGATATACTTCAGTTATTGAGCCATTGGCATTGGATGAAGCATATTTAGATGTCACTTATTCTAGGTTTGAAGTAAATTCGGCTACTTTATTGGCGCAACAAATTAAAAACGACATTAAAAATGAATTGAATTTAATAGCCTCTGCAGGTGTGTCATATAATAAATTCTTAGCTAAAATAGCTTCTGATTATGATAAACCAGATGGACTTTTTGTGATATCTCCTGAAGAAGGACCAGAGTTTGTGAAAGAATTACCCATTGAAGATTTTTTTGGCGTCGGAAAAGTAACAGCTGAAAAAATGAAAAGTCATAATATTCATACAGGAAAAGATATTTTACCCTATGCAAAGTGGGAGCTTCAGATGATGTTTGGAAAAATGGGAACTTTCTTGTACAATTCAGCACGGGGAATTGATCACCGTGAAGTAAAACCAGAAAGATTAAGAAAGAGTGTAGGAGCAGAGTTGACTTTTTCGGAAAATATTGTGGATGAAATCAGCATTAATGAAAAGTTTGCTCAAGTATTTGAAAGATGGTGGACGAGGTATCAACACCATTCAAGGAAAGGAAAAACCATCACCTTGAAAATTAGATACGAAGATTTTGAGACTATTACCCGCTCTATCTCCAAAAGCACTTTTTATACAGACAAAGAAGAAACTCAATCAGCGGTTTATAAACTTCTCAAAAACACTATCGAAAGTGGTGTCGCTATTCGTCTCTTAGGAATTTCAATTAGCGGATTTGAATTCGATGAAAGCACAGAGGTGGAGCAATTAACAATTTGGTGATTTTAAAAGAAATTAATTACTTTCCTTCCTTTTGAATTGACGAAATAATGTTTGAAGTTGAAAAACCTTCCTCTAATTCTATAGTCACCACAGAACCACCTGCTTCCTTAACAGCTTTAGAGCCTACAATGTATTTTGGATTATTTTCATCTATAACATTGGCGTCGTAGTCTGCACCTTTCACAAGAACAGAAGGCTCTAAAAACTCTATTAATTCTTTAGGCGTATCGTGATCGAAAATAATCACTAAATCAACGGATTCTAATGCAGCCAAAACCAGTGCGCGAGATATTTGATCGTTGACTGGCCTTGATTCGCCTTTTAGTCGCCTTACACTTTCATCGGCATTTACGCCAACCACAAGGTAGTCGCCTAAGGATGCCGCTTTTGCAAGGTAGGCTACGTGTCCCTTGTGTAAGATGTCAAAACAACCATTTGTGAACACAACGATTTCAGAATTATTTTTCCAAGAAGAAGTTATGGCCTTGGCTTCATCTTGAGATGCGATTTTATTTTGTATTTGTTCCCATTTGTTCATTATTCTTGATTTTAAATTTTTTTGGAATTAAAACTAAAGATATTAACCCTATAACAATCATCATGAGCGTTTGTGCTACCCAGATTATTAATCCTAATGCTTTTCCAATACCTTCAGCTTGTTCAGTGCTGTCTAATTGCGCTCCGATGTAATAACTCACCACAATTCCAACTAAATAAGGATAGGCACCAACACCTCCATTGGTGAAAGTGATTCCAAGCGTTCCTGCAATAAAACCTATCAAAATACCTTGAGTGGGAATTTGCTGAGTTTCTTCAAATGCATAAAAACAAACAGCAAAGTATAATAAATATAATATCCATATCGAAAGAGATTGCAAGATAAAATGAAAAGGCTTTTTGGTTTTAAAGATGGAAAGAACACCAAAAATTAAGTCGGCTATAAACTTTTTTAGTTTACTTCTGAAAGTATCCGACTTTATCCATAAAATGGAAAACACAAGAATTCCTATTGCAATAATTCCAAGTAAAATGATTAGAATAAGTTGATTGGTTTCGCTTGCTTCTGCTTCATTGTGATTGTGAATGATAATGTCTTTGACATGGATTAAATCTTGAAAACCCACATATAAAGTAAGGAGTAGGAAAAAAGCTAACATTATCGTGTCTACGATACGCTCTGAAATAATGGTTCCAACACCTTTAGAAAAAGGAACTCCGTCTGAATTGTATAAAAGTGCCGCACGAGAAGCTTCCCCAGCACGAGGTATAAGTAGGTTGATGAGGTAACCAGACATTACAGCGTAAAATCTATGTTTAAATTTGGTGTGATATCCCAAAGGCTCTAACACATATTTCCATCGATAAGCTCTAATTGCATGACTGAGCAAGCCAAGAAGAACAGAAAGTCCTATCCAAAAATAATTAGCTTCTTGTATGGCCTTATAAAAAATCAATTTTGTATTGACATCCATGGATTGATAGAAGTGCCAAAGTAAGAAGATGCCAATTCCTAATGGTATGAAAACTTTTAGTAATGTGAGCAGCCTACTTTTGGTGATATAAGACATAAACTTATTAAATGAAAGAACGAAGTTACAGAATTATTTCTTTCCATTATTCGTACCGATATGATTATTTCAACATTTATGCACCCGTAAATCAAAGAAGTCCAAGAAACAGTGAATTACTAACATCCTTACACTCATAAATAATTGATAGGTGAATTATTTTTCTTCTAAAACTTACTATATTTACTCATTGAGCTAAAAAACAAGAATATGAAATTGCCACAACCCAAAACATTGAAGGAAATCGCGGATTTTTTGCAATGTGAATTTATAGGAGACCCCAACCATGTAATCACCGGAATTAACGAAATTCATAGGGTGGAAGAAGGAGACATTGTGTTTGTTGATTATGAAAAATATTACAACAAAGCTTTAAATAGTAAAGCTACAACGATTATTATTGATAAAGAAGTGGACTGTCCTGATGGAAAAGGATTATTAGTAAGTAAGCAACCTTTTGATGATTTTAATAAATTAACCAAACATTTTAGTCCCTTTAACCATTTTTCAGAAACCCGAGGGAAATTAATTGAAATTGATGAGTCTGCACAGATTTTCGCCAATGTAGTGATTGGAAATAATGTGAAAATCGGTAAAAATGTTGTGATTTATCCTGGTGTGGTTATACTTGACAATACCATTATTGAGGATAATGTATTAATTGGCGCAAACACGGTGATTGGACAGCATGCTTTTTATTATAAAAAGAAAGGCACTATTTACGATAGGATGCATACATGTGGTGGTGTTCATATTCATGCCAATGTAGAAATTGGAGCGCTTTGCACGATAGATGCTGGAGTAACTGCCACCACAATTATAGGTGAAGGAACTAAAATTGATAATCAAGTTCAAATTGGACACGATACAATTATTGGAAAAAATTGTTTGCTTGCAGCGAATGTTGGAATTGCAGGTTGCGCCGAGTTGAAAGACGGTGTGACCATGTGGGGACAAGTGGGGTGCGCGAGTGATGTGGTTGTCGGTGAGAATGCTGTGATTTTAGCACAATCAGGGATTTCAAAAAGTTTAGCAGGACACAAAACATATTTTGGAAGTCCTGCGCAAGATATCCGACAAAAATACCGAGAAATGGCGGCGTTGCGTAGGTTGCCAGAAATATTAGAGAGTATGTAATGAGCGAAGAAAAAGTAATTCAAGAATTAAAAGAACAGTTGAAGTTTAAAGACTTTGAGTTGAATTCTATTCTTGAAATTACAAAAGCAATTAATACAAATCAATCCATAGATTATTTGATTTCGATTTATGAATTTACATTAAGAGATCGAATGCGCATTGGTCAGTTTGTGTTGTTTGTTAAGCAAAACGACTGGGATATTTTAGTAAAATCTAAGGTGAAGTCTAAAGTGAAAAATATCCGAGTAGAAAAAGACTTAATACGCTTCCGACGAATTACAATTATCGAATCTTCACACTCCAATGTGCTTGATGAGTTTGATGTGGTGATTCCTGTGCTTCATCAAAACGAGCCCATTGCTTTTTTGCTTTTGAATGACAATAAAAAAGAATTGGCTAAGAAAGAAGTAGTAAGCTCTTTTACAGATCTTTCGTTCATTCGAACACTTACCAATATTCTTGTGGTAGCTATCGAAAATAAACGAATGAATCAACAAAGCCTAATTCAAGAAAGGATAAAAAAGGAGCTGGAAGTAGCTTCAGAGATGCAAAAAATGCTTTTCCCTGATGTTTTGCCTTCGGATAGACGTTTAGATTTGGCAGCAACCTATATTGCTCGTCACGAAGTGGGCGGAGATTATTACGATTTTATTCCCATTCGTGAGGACGAGTTCATCATTTGCATTGGTGATGTTTCCGGAAAAGGAGTAGGCGCAGCGATGTTGATGGCAAATTTTCAAGCCATGATAAGAACTTTGCTAAGTTTCGGTAGGTTTGACTTCGAGTACTTAATTCCAGAATTGAATAGGAGGGTAATGGAAACTGCCAAAGGAGAGAAATTCATCACCTTTTTTATCGCACACTATAATTTGAATACAAGACAGTTAAAGTACATTAATGCAGGACACAATTACCCGATTTTAACCAATGGAAAAAGAGCAAGATTCTTGGATAAAGGAACAATCGGTTTGGGGATGTTGGAGGAGATTCCTTTTTTAGAGTCAGAAGAGTTGGTTATTGAGCCTAATTCAACATTAATGCTTTACACTGATGGTGTAGTGGAATTACAAAATAAAGCTGGAGATTATTTCAAAACGGATCGACTCATCAAGTTAATTCATAGCTTTTATCCTCTTAAAATGGAAGATTTAAACAACTTGATTTTTTCTAAACTTAATGAATTTAGAGATAAAGAAGAGCTAGTAGATGATACCGCTATCTTTAGTTGTAGAATATTTTAAAAGCAAAGATTAATTTTTAATAATCTCAAATTCAGCAGTGAAATTTGATGGAACTTTAGATGTTAAAACCCAGTTTCCTATTGTAACCAAATTCTCACATGTAGAACATTCTACAATTTCAATTGAATAAGTCGCTATATTTTTTGCCGCATTTAAGCTCACTTCTCGATGATATCCAGAGCTACAAGAAGATGTAGTGGTTTGTGCAAACACAGAATATTTTGAAAAATCTACTGGTTGATAGCTCACCCCATCGTCTAAACTCATTTCAATTGTTCCACTGAATTCATTTGCAGAATTTATAAATTGATTACCAGGATTTTGAGCTTTCCAACTCCCCACTCTTACAATTGCATCTTCTATTATCCTTCCTGAATTACTGTTTGAAGGATCACACTTTTTACAAGCAGACAAAGTGTGAAGAGTAAGGCCTAATACAAGTAATAAATATAGCTTTTTCATAGTGTAAAAATATTATTTTTTTCTTCTTAATTCAAAGTTTTGCCCCAAATAAACTTTCCTAACTTGCTCATCTTCTGCAAGTTCTTCTGCTGTTCCAGTTTTTAGAATGTTCCCCTCGAATAGCAAATAAGCTCTATCTGTAATAGATAAAGTTTCTTGAACATTATGGTCGGTGATTAAGATTCCAATGTTTCTGTTTTTTAAATCTGCGACTATAGACTGAATATCTTCAACAGCGATTGGGTCAACTCCTGCAAATGGTTCATCGAGTAGAACGAATTTTGGGTCGGTAGCTAAAGCTCTTGCAATCTCTGTTCTTCTTTTTTCACCACCAGACAATGCATTTCCTAGGTTTTTTCGGACATGATTTAGTCCAAATTCAGAAATTAACTTCTCAAGTTTTTCATGTCTTTCTTTTTTGTTAAGTTTCGTCATTTCAAGGATGGCCATGATGTTGTCTTCTACACTTAACTTTCTAAAAACGGAGACTTCTTGAGGTAAATATCCTACACCTAACTGCGCGCGTTTATACATTGGGAGTTTGGTAATTTCCTGTCCATCGAGGTAAACTTTTCCTTGATCTGGCGTAACAAGTCCAACAATCATGTAAAAAGTTGTAGTTTTCCCAGCTCCATTTGGACCTAACAATCCTACGATTTCACCTTGATTTACCTCGATAGTTACTCCTTTCACTACCTTTCGTCCGCGATACGTTTTTGATATGTTTTCTGTATATAACCTCATGAAGAAAGTTGAAGTGGCTAAAATAACACAAAAGCGAGATATTTTCTTCTTTTCTATTGAAAAAACTTTTTCTTGTCATAGAAGTAGCAATTCATTAAAAGCGAATTGTAAACTTTGCTCTCACTCCCACAGGTGGTATACCATCTTCTAAATGTGTCATTCTCCAGATGGCATCTACACGGATAAATTTAAAAATATTTTCAATTCCAATTGCGCTTTCCACATAAGGAACATTTCCAAATGAACGAGTACTTTCAGGAAGTAGCATTACTTCTCTTTGTTGATCAGAAATATCTCCCCAAACGGATTGAGCAGAAACTACAAGTCTCCACTTTAGCTTTTTAATGAGTGGAATCCTATCGAAAAAAAGTCCGTTAAAATGATGCGCAACGCTTGCGCCAACATATCGATCTGAGATGAATTCAAAATAGTCCATTCTGTTGTGAGCTGAGCTTTGAAGCCAATAAGTTTGAGAACCTTCGTGAACTTTTAGAAATGGATAGGCTGCTTGTCCAAAATACATTCCTGCATAGATTTGGTATCGGAGTGTTCCTAAAAATCCTAATCGTGGTGAATGTTTTAAATTGAATTGAAGTTTTTGGTACTCATATCCTGAATTTAGCACGCCTTTAATGCCAAGTATTCCTTGTAAGCTTATAATTGGGTAGCGTGAACCGATTGAGATTCGGTCGAATGCACCCGAAATAAACTCTTCATTCATCGCCCAGCGCACTTTTAATGAGGTTTCAAAAGTACGGATGTCACTTAATGAGTGGTAACCTACATAATTGATAGGTGTTCTGAAGCTAATATCTCCGAGAGCAGTAAGTTCCCTCCAATTTGCGCCTGCGGTAATAATAAATGACTTTCCTATGTCTTTTTCGAAAGTGAAACCAAATTTTTCAACGAATGTGAGCATTGTAAGTGGCTTCGTCCTGATTAATGAGCCAAGTGCAGCATCGATATCTTCCGCATTATCACCTAAACCGAGTTGTTTTACGTCGTAATCATAAAACAAATTCAGCATTCCTCTTTTTTTAGGTGTTACGTTAATCCTGATTCCAGCACCGTATTTGAGCTTTGTGTCTTTATAACCGTATGCAACTCTTCCTGAGAGTTCTATCCGTCTGCTAAAGTCATTGGAGGTTCTTAGCTGAAGTTGATTTCTAAACCCTTCAATTGGGTTGGAACTGATTAAGCTTTTTATGTTTCCGATTTCAATTTTGCCTAAAGGATAAAAACCTGTAGTAACTAAAAATGTTAAGTCTTTAAAAAACCTAAATAATGGTTGTTCATTCAGAGAATCAATCATTATATCTATTCCTTCCTCTTGTTTATTAAGTGAAATATGACGGTTTTCAGTCCAGTATTCATCACTTCTTTGCTTTGCTTCATCTTCGATGATTACATTTTCACTTGCTTGATAGAATTTGATAGGATGAGGTTTATTGATGACAAAATCCTTTTTAGTGGTTATTTTTCTACCATACAATCCCATAAGCTTCGAACCCCTGGTAATTTTTAAATCTACGATGAGCCTATCAAGTGTAAGCATCCAAACTTCTGGTTCGACTTGCTGAAAATGTTGTTCTAAATAAAAGCCGTTGACATAATTGATGTTTACATCCGCATTCACGCTTGCAGACCATTGTTTTATTGCGTAGGTAGTGTCATGTACCCACATTTCTCCTTCAAAAGTAAGGTCTCCAGTACGTTTCGGAGCAAATGTCATTAAGTAACACCAATTATTATCAATATAAGCACTATCTACTAAATAAAAGTTGTAAAACCCTCTGGCTATCGAAGAAATTGGACTTATAAATGATTTATCAAATAACCCAATATAATTGTCATATACGTTGATATCTTGATACATATCACCTAAGAATTGATTTAACTCTAAATTTTCAATTCCTGTAATTCGTGTGGCTGTAACTACTTCCTTTTTCTTTGTCGGATTTTTTCGGAAATAGTAGTTAGATATGGTTTCAGAGAGGATAAGTGGGAGATATTGGCCACCATCCATGGTGTCCAAATAATCCATGACCATACTCAAGTTTTTGACAATTGGATTGTGGGCAAAGTCTTCCCCGATATTGTTCAGGTCGAGCTGTAACTTATTATAGTTTTCATATTCAAAAGCATCGAGTTTTTCCTTGTTGTTGATTGCTTTGTTTTTCACTATTAATTTATGCAGCCTTGTGGATGGTTTTTCATCTGGTGCACGCACGACAACTTCTTCAGTAGTTAAGGTGTGAGGTCCAAGCACGAAGTTAATTTCTTGCTGTTGATCTAATATTACTTTTTTTGTTTGTGAGTCAAACCCTGATGCACGTACAACAAGTGAATCTGTAGCATAATAAGTTTCCAACTCAAAACGTCCTTCTAAGTCGGTTTCAGTACCAATTTTAGAGTTTTTAAAGAATACGCTTGCAAAAGGAATGGGTTCCTCCGTAGTTTCTTCTATCACATAACCGTAAACTCTTGTCTTTTGTCCAAAAGCTAAGTTAAGGTATAGAATAAGTATAAATAGGAGTGTCCATTTCATTTTCACTAAGCTAACATAATTTTCATTTAAGTCATTTCTTGTTTGGCTCTATTTTTTTCAATTCTTACACTCACAGCTATACTTATTTCATATAAAATCAAGATAGGAATAGCTACAATTACTTGGCTGATAAAGTCTGGTGGCGTGATAAAAGCAGCAAGTATGAGTACAGAAACGATGGCGTGTCTTCTGTATTTTCTAAGAAAAGCAGCAGATACAACACCTATTTTTGAAAGGATATAGATGATTACAGGGAATAAGAATAAAAGACCAGTAAAAATAACACTAGAAATAATTAAAGACATAAAAGAATCTATTCTCCAAATATTTTCAAACTCAGCAGCGAGTGAAAAGTCTCCAAAAAAGTGAATACATAAAGGAGCAACCACAAGATATCCAAAACACACTCCTAAAAGAAATAGTACTGAAACAAAAAATATGATTCCTTTTGACGCTTTTTTCTCATTGGATTTGAGCCCTGGTTTAACAAAGGCCCAAAACTGATAAAAAATATAAGGGAAGGCGAGAATAAAACCTCCTACAAAGGAAATCATTAATGCGTATGAAAATTGTGTAGAAACCTTGGCAGATTGAAACTTTACAGGTATCTCATTTGCACATACATTAAAGTAATCGCACATTAATTTGAAAGATATAAAATCTGGTTTTGTCATTGAAAGAAATATGTTTTGTATAACCCATTCTTTCACAAACCACATCCCGATTGCAAGTATGAAAATAGCAATCACGGATTTTATAATTCGCCAACGAAATTCCTCTAAATGCTCGAGGAATGACATATCTGTTTCTTCTTTTACACTCATAGCTAATACAAAAATAATAATTTTCTATTGTAAAAGCTGTTTTGTTTGGTGTTCTCGAAAATAAAAAAAGAATTTAATTGTTTTGTTATTTTATATAGTTGAGCAATGTAACGTGTCCGTGTTTGAGCACCTCGATTCCATTTCCATCTTTCACTGCTAAACGATAGATGTAAACACCTTCTCGGGCAACTCTTTTGTTGTCTTTTATGTATCCATCCCATCCTTCTTCTGGGTCAGCAGTAGAAAAGATGATTCTTCCATATCGGTCGTATATTTCAAAGAGATAATCTTCATACCGATGTTGTCGAGTTTCTGGTTTGAAAACTGGATTCTCACCACCTACAGTAAATGCGTTAGGAATATAGATGGTGGGTTGAATAATACCACAAACTTCATTGCTAAAACTTCTTTCTCTCCATCCATATTGATTGCCACCTTCAACAGCAACAACGAAATAGCAAATTTTTCCATCATCAAAATCTCCTAGGATTGACACATCATCTGTGTATGCTCTTATATTATGGGGTAAAGTAGCAATTGGCGTGCTTTCAAACACTCCATCAATCGCACGATATATTTCGTAAGTGTGTATATTCCCGATAAATTCGGCATAAGGAGACCATTGTAGTGTATGAGTTTCCTCTATTTCATTTGTGATTACATTTAAAAGTATTGTTCTTCCAATGTTTGAATAAGGCAAAGGCTGGGCACAGGTATCTATCGCTCGTGTGCGATAAGTATATGTGTATTTATCTACTTCTACATCTGTATCTTTGAATGTAATTTCAGTTTCATTTCCTACCCATTGCTCATCTATTTTTTCAAAACTTTGACTTCTAGGATTAAAACGCTCTAGCTCAACTTTATCAACTCCATCTTCTATGGAAGTTCTGTGTTTAACTTCTACATGATTATTTACTACAGTGGCAACGGAGAGATATGAAATTTCAGGTTCATAATTACCAATAAAAGACAATGTGTCAATGTTTGAGAAAGAATACACGCCTATATCGTTTAACGCTTGAACTACAGCGACGACTTCATCTCCTACGGAAACATTTATTTGGTAGGATAAGGCCTGAGTGCTTCCGATTTGTTGCCATGCGTCTCCATTTGTTTTAATAAAAATACGGTAGGAATCAACTTGGTCAAAACCTTCATAAGCTGTCCAGTATAGATTCATTTGTCGTTCGCAAACATTCAGTGAGGTTTGTAAAAAAATACTTGTATGAGGATTGGCTTTTGCTGATGTTTGATAAGTAGGAGGAATATTTGATGTATAGCAAGAGTCAAATGCAGCAACGGAGTATTGATAAGGTCCGTTTTCTGGGTCTTGAAAGTGACTAAACTGTGTATTTTCTTTACCCCAAATGGTGTCGATTTCTACTAAATTTCCGTTCACATCTGTTTGATACACTACATATCCGTATGTGTCAGGATGTTTATTTTCATTCCAATACACATTAATATCGCCCGTAATTGTATCAATGTTAACATTGGATATTACAGGTATTGAAGGAACGATTTTATCCTCAAAAATATCACCTATGATTTGACTTGTAAAATCACAATCAGGAGTAGAAAGTGAAACCCTATAACTGATGAATTCTTCACAAACTGTAATCGTATCTCTGTATGAGGTGATAGGGAAGGGAACAGTGTTGATTAGGCTCCATGTTCCTGCAGGAAATTCCTTAAAAATTTGGAAGTCGCCACTTAAGTTGGGAGCAGGTAAATTCCAGTTTAATATAGCTTCACCATTTCCTGGGTTGTCCAATTCTAAAAATATATTTGCTAAGGTGTCTGAATGCCTTTTGGTGTTTCCATTACACCCTGACAAGGTAGATACAAAAAATCCTTCTTCAATTGATACGCCTCCTGCGATGGTGTATGTGTTTGTATTGATATCGGGAACTACAGCGTAACTTCCTCCATCTACTCCATTGATTTCATATCCTGCAAAAACTCCAAAAGGATCGTTAATCGTTTCCCATTCTATAATAATATCGCCGTTGCTATCTGTTTTAACACATTTAATAATCGGAGGAGGGAGGATGTCAAAATTTTCAACATGAACAGTAACTGTAACATATTTTACTTGTGGAATTGGACAATAGTCGTCTTCTACTCTAAAAATAAAATCATACGTTCTTTTGGCTTGAGCAATACCATCACCATCTAATAAGTGGTCGCAAGATGTTTGCCAGCTGAAGTTCAGTGTTGCCTCATTAATCGCTGAAATAAAAGGACCTGAATCTGTGGTGGCACACGGGAGGGTTTCACAACCACTATTCGGATCTGTAAAGCCTGCACCATACATTGCACCTTGGGTAGAGATGCGAACAGATTGTGGACTTCCATCTTGTAAATTGTCAAAATCGCTGGCGTAAAGAGAAAAGTTGAGTAAATCTCCTGCCACTATTGTAGTTTCAAACGAAGTTCCGCCTGCAAACGGTGGAGTAATTTGGGGAGAATTATTAGTTCCTGAGCAATTTTCTACAAAAAAGATGGATTCTCTTTCTGTGGAAGCAATTTTTACACCTTGATAATAGGATTCAACAATGATTTTATAAGCAAAATGACCAGGCACTGCAGTGTTGAAGTTTATTTCTCCAGTTTCTGAGTTGATACTTGCTGGTAGGTTATTCGGATCGAAAGAAGCGTCAGGAGTTGGGTTGTCAAAGCTATATCCTGCAACAAATGCGGAAGGGGTAGGGTTTAATGGAGGATTAAATCCACCGCTCGGAAAGTCGTTTAATAAAGTTCCCCATTTATAAACTAAAGAGTCTAAATCTTGGTCAATTCCCGCTGGATTGTAGCTGTATGCATTGTTGATACAACTGACAAAATGAGGCACTTCCAAAAACGTGGGTGAGTTATTAATACAGCCTTCAACTGATCCTGGAATTGGAAACATAGAGGCCGTTAAGGTCATGCCATGGTCTTCAGGATTTTGAAGATTTGTAATAGACGCTAACCTTTCCGCTGTTTGGTAAGTGAAGTGTAGCCCTGTGCTGGGTGTCGCTCCCATAATGATTATTGGGTCACTACGGTAGGTGACTTCTTCAATTGCTCCAATGCCATTTCCTCCATTCTGCCCTGTACCACAATCAAGTGGAGTACTTCCTATGGAAGGGGTACAATCTGGAGAAATGTCTCTTTTTCCGATATAATTTAATGTAATTGAAGTAAGGGTAGAATGTCCCCACACAGTTAATGCTTCTTGTCCTGTATTGGCTAAGTCACCATTACAGTCACGGTATAGCTTCAGATTAAAAACATATTCATTGTTTCCTTGACAAGTCCATGTAATTTCACCTCCTAAAATTTTTGTAGCGTAACTGGTATGGCTCGAAAAAAACCATAAAACACTAAGAAGTAAAATGTAGAATATGTTTTTCATAGTTTATAAAACGTGAAATTAAGTGATATATTTTATATGACGCTTTAAAGGATAATGTGTTGCTTTTGAGTGAGATTATTATTTTAACCTACAGTAACAATAGTCATATCTTCCCATTTTAGATAGCGTTGTGCTAGCGCTTTAATTTCTTCTGGATTAATTTGATTGATGGTTCGTATTAAATCATCGTAATAGTTTAGGGTTAACCCAAAGTAATTTACTGAATTAAATCTGTCCATCATGGCTTGTGCACCATCCGATTGCTCTAAAATTTGACCAATTAAATAGTTTTTAACGAGTTCGAGTTCTTCATTATCTACTAACGTTGTTTGAAGCTTCTCAATTTCAGCTTTGATAGCATTTAAAGTAGCATCTTTAAATTCTTTTGCCACTTCGGAAGCGATATAAAAGTATCCAGTTTCTGATAATTGAACAACGCCTGAACCAATTCCATAGGTGTACCCTTTTTCTTCTCGAATAGAAGTCATTAAGCGACTCCCAAAATATCCCCCCAACAAAGTGTTGAGCACAATAAATTTTTTATAATCTGTATGTTTTTTGTTGAAAAGCATACGTCCTATGCGTATTGCAGTTTGTAGTGCTTTATCTTTTTCTAAATGTAGAATAGTAGGGGTATGGGTATAACTATAATTAGGAATCACAGTGTCTTTTTTGTTAAAACGCAAGGCTAAATTTTTAATATCTTTTATTTCCTTATCCTCTAAAGCACCTACTATATTTATCTGTTGTAAACCGTTAAGGTAGTTCCTTTGGTGAAAATCAATCAAGTCTTCTTTTTTAACTTTATCGAAGTCGTCCAAATGAATTAATTCTCCATAAGGAGTTTCTTTTAATATGTGACTTACAAAAGTACGTTGTGCCAATGTTTTTACTTTTTGAAGTCTAATTTTTAATTCTTTTCTTCTTTCTTGTATCGTTTGCTTTAGTTCTTTTGAGTCAAAATTTACATTTTGTATTGCATCCACTACAATTTTTGTAATCGAAAGTATATGTTCAACTAGCCCAAAGACAGTAAGTGTAGCTTTTTCAGTATTAACCTTAACTTCTGTATATCCTCCTAATTGATCAATGCTTTCTTCAATTACATCACTTGTTTGCGTTGCATCACCGGAAAGTAATAGTTCTCCTGCAATTTCAGCGAGCACTTTTGCGTCGTTTAAACTTCCAGCGTTAAATGTAAAATCAATGCGCACAGTTCTATCGTTAGTCTGACGAATACAGTATAAATTCACTCCATTTTTAAGCGTTTCTACCTCAGGATAGATAAAGTTTATGCGCGTGATAGGATGTGCTTTTGGTGCTTTACTTCTGTCAGTCGATTTCATTTGATTTTATAACTAATCGTGAACAATTATTGATATGAAGGATGTCTTGTGCAGTTTTTTGAATACTTTCTATACTTACTTGCTCATATTTTGCAGTTTCTGTATTGATTCCATTGGCGTCACCCATTAATTCGTGGAAGGCTAAAATCATGCTTTTATTTAAAATCCCTTGCTCTTCAAAGGCTTTTGAAGTTTTCATTTTGTTGATGATTTTCTCTAATTCCTTTTCCTCAATAGGTTTTGCTTTTAATTTTTCAAGTTCCTCCCAAATGGAACTTTCAACTTGCTCTATGCTTACATGATCATCTGGATAAGCCATTATGACTAACAGTCCGTCGTCTATGGTTCCAGTGATATAAGCATCAATATCAGTCACAAGCTCTTCTTGTTTTTTTAACTTTTTATATAGACGAGAAGATTTGCTGTGACCAAGAATATCAGAAATTAAATCAGCTTCATAATATCCTTGCTTTCCTCTTCCTGGCATTTTATATGCGAAAACATATAAGTCTGAAGGAACTTCTCGAACGATAGTTTTAGTTCTGAATTCATTTTGGACAGGTTCTTTAGGCAAATTACGAATATGTTTTTTTCTCGAAGGAATGTCTGCATACCATTTGTTCACCAAATCTTTCACTTGATTCAACTCTAGATTTCCCGCAATAGAAAGAATAGCATTGCCAGGATGATAGTATCTATCAAAAAAAGCTTTTACTTCTTCCATAGTTGCATTCTTGATATGATCAATGCTCTTGCCAATTGTTGTCCAATGATAGGGATGTTTTTTGTAGGCAAGTGGACTCAATTCTAGCCACAAGTCTCCATAGGGTTGATTCAGATAATTTTGTTTAAACTCCTCAATCACAACATTGCGCTGGACTTCTAAGCTTTTATCAGTGAATGCAAGGGAAAGCATTCGGTCACTTTCTAGCCACAAAGCGGTTTCTATATTTTGAGCTGGAAGAATATCATAATAGTTCGTAAAGTCATTCGTTGTAAAAGCATTGTTATTACCTCCTGCTTGTTCTAATGGCGTGTCGAAATTAGGAACATGGATTGAACCACTAAACATTAAGTGTTCAAATAAATGTGCAAAACCAGTTCGGTCAGGAGATTCATCCCTAGCGCCTACATCATATAAGGTGTTGATGGCAACCATAGGTGTAGTAACATCTTTATGAAAAATTACGCGCAAGCCATTCTCTAGGGTAAAAGACTCAAATTCAATCATTTAAAAATTAAATTTGCTATTTTTTTGCTGCTCTGCTAATGCTTTTCTAAAATCACTGATAATTTCTTCTACAATTTTGTGAGCAGGTAAAATTTCGTTGATAATTCCAGAAATTTGCCCAATTTCTAATTCTCCCTCATCTAAATCGCCTTCAAACATACCTTTTTTAGCTCTTCCACGACCTAATAGTTCCTTTAACTCTTCAACATTAGCCTTGCGTTGATATGCATCTTGAACTTGATTAAAGAAATTATTTTTGATCAGGCGAACAGGAACTATCTCCTTTAATGTAAGCTTAGTATCACCTTCTTTAGCGTTGATTACTGCATTTTTGAAATTGATATGAGCAGAAGATTCCTCAGATGCTACAAAACGACTTCCAATTTGAACCCCATCAGCACCTAGATTCATAGCAGCAAGCATGCCTGCACCAGTTCCTATTCCTCCGGCTGCAATGATAGGAATAGTAACAGCCTTTTTCACACTAGGCAATAAGGTGAAAGTAGTCGTTTCATCATAACCATTATGTCCACCTGCTTCAAAGCCTTCTGCAACAATTGCATCTACTCCTGCAGCTTCTGCTTTTTCAGCAAATTTTGCGCTAGAAACGACGTGAACAACCTTAATACCATGACTTTTTAAATGACTCGTCCAAGTTTTTGGATTTCCAGCAGACATAAAAACAATAGGAACCTTGTGCTTAATAACAGTTTCTATATGTTTGTCAATATCTGGGTATAACATCGGGATATTTACTGCAAAAGGCTTGTCAGTAGCTTCTTTACATTTTCGAACATGTTCATCCAGAACTTCAGGATACATACTTCCTGAACCGATGATTCCTAACCCTCCTGCATTGGATACTGCTGAAGCCAATCTCCAGCCTGAGCACCAAATCATTCCTGCCTGGATTAATGGATATTGAATATTAAATAGTGCTGTAATTCTATTTTTCATTTTTTGAAGAAAAATTTAATCAATAAAAAATTTGCTTTTCATCAAGACACTTCTCTCTCGGAAGGTGGGTTTAACTTCTTCTTTGATGCTAAATAGATGATAATTAAACCTGCCACAACAAAAGGCACGCTCAACCACTGGCCAGTATTGAAAAATGTGAGCTCAGCGTCTCTCTCTGCTTGTCCCATCTTGAAAAATTCAACAAAAATTCTCCATCCGAATAGCAATACAAGAAAAACTCCGAAAATTAAACCGCTTTTTTCTTTTGCTTTTGTTTTCCAGTACATGTGAAGTAATAAGAAGAAAATCCCTAAATAACCTAAGGCTTCGTAAATTTGTGTCGGATGACGATATACGTGAACCCATTCTCCATTGACCTCAACAAGGTTTTCCGGACTTTCATGCATAAACATAAAACCCCAAGGAAGGTCAGTAGGATCACCCACAATTTCATGATTCACTAAGTTTCCTAATCGGATAAAAACACCAGCAATTGCAACTGGCGCTACAATTCTATCTAAAATCCACCACCAACTTTTTTTGCTGACATACTTACTGAATATAAAAAGGGCAATTAAAATACCGATTGCACCTCCATGACTAGCTAATCCACCTTCCCAAACTTTGAAAATATCGATAAGGTTGTCTTTGTAAAGATGCCAATCATAGAAAAATACGTGCCCTAGTCTTGCACCAACAATAGTTGCTACTACCATATAGATAAGCAACTTGTCTAACCATTCTTCGGGTACATTTTCAGCTTTAAACATGCGCTTTATCACGAAATACCCGATGATGAGCCCAGTAACAAATAGAAGCCCGTACAAATTTGGTGTGTTCCAACCTTCAATAAGTTGTGAACTCACAGTCCACTTTATTCCTAGTATCAAAATGTCTAATTTTTAATGTTTCCGAAAGATACTTTTTTTAATCGAAAAGAGATATAGAAGTAAACTGAATTATAAAAATTTTCACCAATGCCGATAGAAGTGAGGGAAAAACAAACTCACTAAAACTCAGATTTTCCAGTTAAATTATTGCTGACTAGCCTCTTTCTTCATTGGCGTGGCAATATGAATTGGCTTTTTATTATTGGCTTTAAAAAGTAATTTTTCAGAACGCCCTTTCTTAAAAATAAGGTTACTCTTGTTTTTACCTTTCCGCAATGCTTTCTGCTCTTCATAAGGTAAATTGTGAATTTCCTGACATTCAGTTGAGCAACAATTTTGCATTTTCTCTCTACAACTATCACACTGGATAAACAATAAATGACAGGCATCGTTAGCACAGTTAGTATGCGTGTCTGCAGGTTCTCCACATTGGTGACAAACAGCAATAATATCCTCTGTTATTCGCTCGCCACGACGTTCGTCAAAAACAAAGTTTTTTCCAATGAACTTGTTTTCCAGTCCCTTTGCTTTACAATCATTGGCGTATTTGATAATTCCTCCTTCTAGTTGATGCACTTTCTTAAAACCTCTGTGCTTGTACCATGCAGAAGCTTTCTCGCAACGAATTCCTCCAGTGCAGTACATGACAATGTTTTTGTCTTCATTTCCTTTAAGAATTTCTTCTTCAATGATAGGAAGAGATTCTCGGAATGTATCTACATCTGGGGTAATCGCTCCTTTAAAGTGCCCCACTTCAGTTTCATAATGATTGCGCATATCAATCAAAATGGTGTTGGGGTCGTCAATTAACTTGTTAAACTCCTCTGCGCTTAAATGTTTTCCTTTATTGGTAACGTCAAAAGAATTGTCGTTAAGTCCATCTGCTAAAATCTTTTTACGAACTTTTATTTTTAGTTTAAAAAAAGGAAATTCTGCTTCGGATTCATCGACCGCTATGTTAAGTCTTACGTTATTCAAGAAGGAAATTTCGTAAAGCTCCTTTTTGAATTGTTCGAACTTATCGGCAGGAACACCAATTTGCGCGTTGATTCCTTCATTTGCGACGTATGTTCTTCCAACAATTCCAAGGTTTGACCACATAATGAAAAGATGGTCTCTAAAAAGTTGAGGGTTAGGGATATAAGCATATTGATAAAACGAAATGGTCACAAATTTTGTTCCACGTTCTTTTAGCTTTTGTACTAACTCCTCTTTACTCAATGTATTCCACAGTTGCATGCTATGTATATTTTATGATTAAAGATGCGGCAAAGATAAGGTTTTTATTTTATTGGATATATCATCCAGACAATTTTAATCAGAAATGTGAATTGTTCAATAAATAAACCAAACGCTGAAAAGCGAATACAATGAAAAAATTTAGCTCAAAATTAATTTCTCTAAAGCATTGTTGTATTTGTTTTTAGCTTCTCGGATAAATCCATAATGCTCATCATCGATTACCATTTTTCCTTGTGTGACATGTCCAAGTAATAAATAAGGTACGTCTTGTTTCATCATGAACTCAATAAACTCATCCTCAAAATCTTCATTTACACCAACCACCACACGACCTGCACCTTCACCAAATAAAAATGCGTCTTCTCGAATCTCTGAATCTGTGACAATATCAAACCCTAACTCTTTAGGCATTGACATTTCAGTTAATGTAATAAATAAACCTCCATCTGAGCAATCGTGAGCTGCATTAATTAATCCATTTTTAATTAGGTCTTGAACCACTTTTTGCATTTTAAACTCTTCTTCTAAGTTAAAATATGGAGCAGGTGATTCTTTTATTCCAAGATATGAATATAAATATTCTGAACTCGAAATATCTTCTGCAGATCTACCAATTAAAAAGATTAAGTCTCCTTTGTGCTTGAAGTCTAAAGACATTGTTTTGTTTTGGTCTTCAATGACACCAATCATTGCGATTGTTGGTGTAGGGAAAACTGACTTTTCCACTCCGTCAACCACAGTTTGATTATAAAAAGAAACGTTTCCTCCTGTAACAGGCGTTTCAAACTTTAAGCAAGCCGCAGACATTCCTTTAATGGCTTCTACAAATTGCCAATATGATTCTGGATTATATGGATTACCAAAGTTTAAACAATTGGATATTGCACTTGGTTTTGCTCCAGAACATACAATGTTTCTTGCCGCTTCAGCTACCGCCATTGCAGTACCTTGATAAGGATCTGCATATACATATCTTGAATTACAATCCACAGTCATAGCTAAGGCACGATTTGAACCTTCGATAGCTACAATGGATGCATCAGCAGGTAAATTTGAAGAAATCGTTTTTCCACCAAGGTTTGCATCATAATGTTTGTAAATCCATCTTTTTGAGGCAATATTAGGGTGTTCTAATAGAAATGAAGCGATTTCTTTTAAGTCTTCAGGTTCTTCAATGTTGTCAATTGAGAATTTTTTATACGCTTGAAAATAAGCCGGTTCAGTATATTCTCTTTCGTATACAGGAGCGCCTCCACCCAGTACAAGTGATTCTGCTGGAACGTCAGCTACTAAAGTGTCATTTGAAAAATAGCGAACGTTTTGGCTGTCTGTCACAACGCCTATTTCTGTAGCTTCCACTTCCCACTTTTCAAAGATTTCTTTGACTACCTTTTCTTTTCCTTTCTTTACAATGATAAGCATGCGCTCTTGTGTTTCAGAAAGGAGAATTTCAAAAGGAAGCATCTGTTTTTCTTTGGTTGGAACTTTATCTAACCAAATATCCATTCCTACTTTTCCAGCAGCAGACATTTCGCAAGTGGAACAAGTGATGCCCGCTGCTCCCATATCTTGCATTCCAACAATTGCGTTAGTTTCTACAAGCTCTAAAGTAGATTCTAATAAGGCTTTTTCTAATTTTGGATCACCCACTTGAATAGGAGGTAAATTTGTCACTGAACTTTCAGTAATATCTTGAGAAGCAAAAGCAGCTCCTGCAACGCCTTCTCGACCTGTAGCAGCTCCTACAATAAAAACAGGGTTTCCAGGGCCTGAAGCTGTGGCAGATATCATCTTTTTAGGATCTATTATTCCAGCTGAAAACGCATTTACCAACGGGTTGTCATTGAATGAATCGTCGAAAAGTACTTCTCCGCCCACTGTAGGTACTCCGAATGTGTTTCCATAGTCTGCTATTCCTTTAGTCACCTCTTTTACTAACCACTTGGTCTTGTCTTTTTCTAAATTCCCAAAACGAAGAGAGTTTAAGAGGGCTATAGGTCGAGCGCCCATGGTGAAAATATCTCTGTTAATCCCACCTACACCAGTAGCGGCACCATGATAAGGCTCAATAGCGCTAGGATGATTGTGAGACTCTATTTTGAAAACACAGCCAATGCCGTCACCTATATCCACCATTCCTGCATTTTCTCCTCCTGCTTCAACAAGCATGTGAGGTCCTTTTTTAGGAAGTGTTTTCAGCCAAAGGATAGAGTTTTTATATGAACAATGCTCCGACCACATGACACTATATATACTAAGTTCAGTGAAGTTCGGGGTTCGGCCTAAAGCTTTTTTAACCATTTCAAACTCTTCAGCAGTTAAGCCTAGTTTTATTGCTTCTTCTAAAGTTGCCTCTCTTTGTACTGTGTGTTTCATAATTCATAAAATTCAATGCGCAAAAATAACCAAATTGTCTTTGTTCAATTTTGATTTTTGTAAAATATTGATAAAAATAGAAGTAATACGCTATTTATTCAAGTTTTTAAATTTGGATTTGAAACCTTTTTTATAAATTTACAGTATAAGGTTACAATAACAAACACTATTAAGACTTAATTAGTTAAAAAAATTAGACTTTATGGCGTTGTAATGTTGAATGTGCTAAATCATAGAGTTATGCAAGAAGAAGTTGAAAACATGAAACCTGAGCTTATTGAAAAAGAGTTGATACCAACCTTAAAATTCACGAATAAGGCAGGAGTCGAACAATCCAGCGATTTAATGGCGAAATTGATTGAAGCTACCACATTGGGAAACTTACATCATGGGAAAGTGGCTATTATTTTTGAAGATGACCAGGGATTAAAACAAGTAGAAACCACAATCTGGTGTACAGGTGGTGATTATATTTGCTTGAAAGGCGGGGTTTGGATACCTATAAATAGAATACGAAAAGTAGTTTTTTAATAAGAGATGTACTTGGCTTTATAAGATGTAATACCAAGGTTCATAGATGATTTGGTGTTTTTCTTTTTTTCTGTTTTATTTCATTGAATTTTATTCAATTTACTTTATAATAGTATAGGATTCCAAGAATGAAGTGGCAAATAGGCTATTGTTATTGATATAGATTCCCTATATTTGTATGTCATTATTTGGTTGAAAATGAAAGGGGTTTTTTAACAAATTGATAATAAAACTCTCGATTGAAGTCAAACAACTTTTCTTTAATTTTGTTCGGGAAGAAGAATACATTTAAAAAAAAGAGAATTATCTCAAAAGAAAAACACTTGTAGAATGTTAATAAGAGGAATAGCAGTATTTTTTATTTTAGTCTTTAGTTTTTTCGGCAATTCACAAATGATCATGCCAGAAGACATTGTAGACGTAAAGTTTAGTGTCGAGCAAGACGGTTGTGACGCAACGATAATTGGAGAGTTTAACATCAAGGAACATTGGCACATCAACGCAACCAGTTTACCTGACGACAATTTCAATATTCCAACCACTTTTAAAGTACATGAATCCAATAAATACAAACTTGTTGGTGGGGTTATTGAGCCGAAGCCAGTAGAAGATTTTGATGAGGTTTTAAAGGAGTCTTTAAGATACCACGAAGGGAAAGTAGTTTTTAAACAAAAAATTAAAGTTAATTCAAAAAAAGACTTTGATTTATTATTGGATTTTGAATACCAACCATGTGACTCTGTACAGTGTCTTTTTCCATACGGAGAAACAGTAACGTTAAAAGTAAAAGGATGCAGCGATGATAATAATCAAGCTTCTGTTCAAGAGACTGAAACAAGTGAGGAAGACAATGGTGATACAACTGCTGTAACGGAGATTGATGAAAGTGTTGAAAAAACTGATGATGAAGATAAAGCTGCATTAGTTACCGAAGTTAAGGATGCTGATCAATCGCTAAAAGAAGATGTGAAGAGTCATTCACTTTGGTGGATTTTTTGGCTTTCATTTGGAAGTGGACTGATTGCCTTATTGACACCATGCGTCTTTCCTATGATTCCTATGACCGTAAGTTTCTTTACCAAAACCAGTAAGACCAAGGCGGCAGGAATTAGTAATGCGATAAAGTATGGTATTTCTATCATTGTAATTTATATTGTGCTTGGAACACTTGTAACATGGATTTTTGGTGCAGAATCATTGAATAACATGTCAACTGACCCACTGTTTAACTTCTTGTTTTTCATTTTACTTGTAGTTTTTGCCATATCATTTATGGGTGCTTTCGAAATCACACTGCCAAGTTCATGGGCAAATAAAGCCGACTCTAAAGCTGATAAAGGTGGGTTTTTCGGAATTTTCTTTATGGCTTTAGCATTGGCATTAGTATCTTTTTCATGTACAGGTCCAATTGTAGGAGTGTTACTTGTTCAAGCTGCTACAGAAGGAGGAATTGCTCCATTTATAGGAATGTTTGGTTTTTCATTAGCATTAGCATTGCCTTTTGGACTCTTTGCAGCCTTCCCTGGTTGGATGAATTCATTGCCTAAATCAGGTGGTTGGTTGAATACGGTTAAAGTTGTACTTGGAATTTTAGAATTAGCGCTCGCGTTTAAGTTTTTATCCAATGCAGACTTGGCTTTACAAACACATTATTTAGAAAGAGAGGTATTTATTGCAATTTGGATTGGAATATTCTTATTGTTAGCCCTGTATTTATTCGGGTTTATTCGACTGCCAAATGATAGTCCAGTAGAAAAACTTTCTGTAGGTAGAACATTGTTTGCGACTTTTGTTTTGATTTTTGTTATTTATCTTATCCCAGGAATGTGGGGTGCACCGTTAAAACTGATTTCAGCTTTCCCTCCGCCTATGAGTTATAGTGAATCACCACTAGGAGTTGGATATGCAGGTGGTGGAGGAATTACAAGTCAATCAAACGATACGTATGTGGAAGGAACATTTTTAGGACCTCAGAACATTATGGTTTTTCACGATTACGATAAAGCTTTAGCACATGCAGATAAAATTGGAAAACCTTTATTGGTAGATTTTACAGGTCACAATTGTGTAAACTGTAGGAGAATGGAACAAAGTGTTTGGGGAGAGCCAGGAATCATTGATATTCTAAGAGATAGTGTGGTGATTGTATCGCTTCATGTGGACGAACGTGTTATGCTCCCAAAAGAAGAACAAAGAGATGCAGTTTTCCCTAATGGGCGTCAAAAGAAAATACGAACGTATGGAGATAAATGGACATTTAAGCAAGTTTCTGAATACCAAGTTACCGCTCAGCCATATTATATTTTTCAGAATGGTAGAGGTGAGGATTTAAGTAATGGACCAGCGGATTACCAAAATCATAGCAGTCCTGCTAAATTTAAAGAATGGTTAGAAGCAGGGATGAAAGCTTATCGAGAATCATATTAATTTTCATTTTTGATAGGATTATTAAATTCTGTGAAAAATTATAGCCATTTACTGAGATAATTTTTAGTTTGTCATTGCTTTAATTGTATTTTTGTCGAAACAAAGTATGAAATGAAGGAAAGAGCACAAGCAGTATTAGTACTAGAGGACGGAAAAGTTTTTTACGGAAAAGCAATTGGTAATGAAGGAAGAACGGCTGGAGAAATTGTGTTTAACACTGCTATGACAGGATATCAGGAGATTTTTACAGATCCGTCAAGCCATGGACAAATTATAGCAATGGCATCTGCTCATATTGGTAATTATGGGGTGGCATCGATTGATGCAGAATCAGATGTAATTCGATGTGCAGGAATAGTGGTAAAAAAAATCTCTGAAGTGACTTCGAGAAAGTTAGCAGAATCTTCCCTTCAAGAATTGCTTGAAAAATCAAATAAAATAGGAATTTCAGATGTGGATACCAGAGCATTGGTAGCACATGTACGTAATCATGGGAGCATGAATGCAATTATCTCTACTGAACAAGGTGTTTCCGTGGATGAATTACTCGAAGAGGTGAAGAAGACACCTAAAATGGAAGAACTTGAATTGGCAAATGAAATTTCAACCAAAGAAATTCTAAAGTTTCCTGTATCTACGGGAGCTGTAAAGCATAAAATAGCCTTGATTGACTTTGGCTCAGTTAGAAATATTGCCTCATATTTGAATTCTCTTGGTTGTGAAGTTATAGTTTATCCGATGACTACTCCTTTGAATAGAATTTTAGAAGATAAACCTGATGGATTTATTTTATCCAATGGACCAGGAAATCCATCTAAGATGTCATCTTCTATAGCGTTGACAAAAGAAATTATTAACGCGAACCTTCCAGTGATGGGAATTAATATGGGACATTTATTAATTGCCCTTAGTCAAGAACTGGAGATTGTAAAACTGAAAAGTGGACGTCGCGGAGCAAATCATCCTGTACTCAATCATTTGACAGGAAAAGGAGAGATTACAACTCAAAATCACAGCTTTGTTGTCGTACGAGAAAGTGCAGAAAGCAACAATGATATTGAGATTACTCACTCACATTTGAATGATGGAACAGTAGCTGGAATCGCATTGAAAAATAAGGATGTGTTTTCCGTTCAGTTTCATCCAGAGCCTTCTGTTGGTCCACACGATTCTTTTTATCTTTTTGATCAACTGATAGAGAAAATGGAAAACAATAAGAAAAAGTAAAATCTGATATACTAATTTTATAAAAAAGAACAAGATGAGTTTTATTTCAACAATTCACGCAAGAGAGGTTTTAGATTCAAGAGGAAACCCAACTGTAGAAGTAGATGTATTTTTAGAGAGCGGAGCTAGCGGAAGAGCTGCAGTTCCTTCAGGAGCGTCTACTGGAATATACGAAGCAGTTGAATTGCGAGATAATGATAAAAGTAGATACCTTGGAAAAGGAGTGAAAAAAGCCGTTGAAAATGTAAATACAATTATCTCTGAAGCCTTAGAGGGTGCTTACGCATTGGATCAAAAAGCAATCGATCAGCGTTTGATAAAATTAGATGGTTCAGATAATAAATCAAGATTGGGAGCAAATGCTATTTTAGGAGTATCTTTGGCTGTGGCGAAAGCTGCAGCGCAAGAAGTAGGACTTCCATTATACCAATATGTAGGTGGAGTAGGAGCTTGTACAATGCCTATCCCAATGATGAATATCTTAAATGGTGGGGCGCATGCTGACAATAAAATAGATATTCAAGAGTTTATGGTCATGCCCATTGGAGCAGAGTCATTTTCAGAAGCTTTGAGGATGGGAGTGGAAATATTTCATCAATTAAAAAGTGTTTTACAAGCGAAGGGGCATTCTACAAACGTAGGAGATGAAGGTGGGTTTGCACCTAATTTAGGCTCGAATGAAGAGGCGATAGAATATGTTTTAGAAGCCATTGAAAAAGCAGGATATAAGCCTGGAAAAGACGTCTGGATTGCATTGGACGCAGCAAGTTCGGAGTTTTATAATAAAGAAAAGAATAAATACATCTTTGAATCTACAGGAAAAGAAATGAGTTCAGATGAACTCGTGCAGTATTGGAAGGAATGGACAGAGAAATATCCTATCATTTCTATTGAAGATGGTTTAGATGAGGATGATTGGGAAGGATGGAAAAAACTGACACAAGAAATTGGTGATAAAGTTCAATTGGTAGGTGACGATTTGTTCGTGACAAACACGAAGCGACTGGTAAAAGGTGTTGAGCAAGGAATCGCAAACTCAATTTTAATTAAGGTAAACCAAATTGGAACACTTACAGAAACCATAGAAGCGGTTCAAATGGCTACAAGAAATGGCTTTACCTCCGTGATGAGTCACCGAAGTGGAGAAACTGAAGATTATACGATTGCAGATTTAGCCGTGGCCTTAAATTGCGGACAAATTAAAACAGGATCAGCATCTCGAAGTGATAGAATTGCAAAATACAATCAACTCATAAGAATCGAAGAAGAGTTAGGAAAAAGTGCAGTATATCTCGGAGAGAACCTTTCATTTTATAAAAAAAGATAATAAATTGTTACTTTAATTTAAGATTAGCCCTGAAAAGGGGTGAAGTTTATATTTTTTGTTAATTTATTATATTATATTTTTCAAGTTAAGAGGCAACCGTTATTAGTTCTTTTACGTTATTTAATTGAAGTTTAATGATATGACTCTTATGTGTGTAAAAAGTAACAAATCAACAACGAAATTAGCGAATGTAAAAGGAGCTTTGAAGCTTAGGACAATTTTATATTTGTTCCTTGTTTTTCTTAGTGTTCAATTTCATTCCATATATGGACAGATTACCACTCCCGCTCCATTTTTAACACCTCAGCAAGCAGTAGAAGATGTTTTGCTAGGAGTAGGAGTAAACGCATATAATGTTACAATAAACGGAAGCTTAGCGCAAGGTAATGTAGTTCAACCCACAGTTAGAAGGTTTGTTAATAATTCACTTGCCTTTCCATTGGATGAAGGAGTGATTTTGCAAACTCAAGGCGGACCAGAAATTACGGATGCTGATTTATCAGCTATAACAAATAGTAATGTAAGGAATGGAGTTGTTTTAGAATTTGACTTCGTCCCTGATGGGGATACATTGTCTTTCAGCTATATTTTCGCTTCATCTGAATACACTTCCTTTACTTGTTCTCAATTTAACGATGTTTTTGGCTTTTTTATTTCTGGACCAGGTATTAACGGGCCCTTCACAAATGGAGCGATTAATTTAGCCACAATTCCAGGGTCTGATACGCCAATAGCGGTGAATACTGTGAATTCAGGGACTCCGTCAAGTGGTTTTCCTCCAGATTCATGTTATAATGCTAACCCTAATTGGCAAGCAGATGCTGTTTATTTTACAACTTCATTTAACCCTGTATATAACAGTTCCGGTTCACCAACTAGTTCTTACAATGGTAGTACAGTGGAAATGACTGCGAACGCTAAATTGATTTGTGGTGAAACATACCATATTAAATTAGCTATAGCTAATTGTATTGACCTGTCATATCAAACCGCAGTTTTCTTAAGAGCAGGGTCTTTCTCTTCTCAACCTACATTTACAGTGGAAGCAGGAAACTTAGTGTCTACAGATTTAGACTCTACAATTGTAGAAGGCTGTGATATAGGAAGTTTTTGCTTTCAAAGAGATGTAGAAGATGCAGATTCTACACAAGTGATGTACTTTGATGTGACAGGAACAGCTACGTATGGAGTTGATTTCGTTTTTAATGGAATGCCACTCGATCAAGATAGTTTAGTATTTATGCCAGGAGAAGTTCAAAAATGCTTGGAATTTGAACCTATTAATGATGGTGTTCTCGAAGGTCTTGAGACAGTCACAATCAACACTTTTTCTGTGAATAAGTGTGGGGACACATTGTATACTGAAACCACCCTGTATATAGCCGATAAACCAGAAGATTTCACCCCAGATGCTGGTGCCGATTTTTCAGTCTGTGATGGGGGAACTGGGCAATTACAAGGTGTAGAGCATAGTGCAACTAACTCAACCGAATGGAGTTATACCGGACCTGGAACAGTGACTTTTACTCCGAATACACAAGCTTTGAATCCTACAGTCTCATTTTCTACTCCAGGTGTGTACTATTTTACATTAACTGAAGAAAACGATACATGTAATGTATACGGTGAAGACTTTGTTACAGTAGTTTATGGCGCGATGGAAATTTCAGTGACAAATGATACGACAATCTGTCAGAATGGAACTGCTAATCTCGTAGCAACTGGAACATCTACATCAGGCGGGAATATAACCTATCATTGGTCTCATACTCCTGATATAAATCCTAACCAAGATGTTTCTCCATTAACTACTACAACCTATTCAGTATATGCAGAAAATGAAGATGGCTGTGTCTCTGAGACGATGGATATTGAAGTGGAAGTACTGCCGCCATTTTCATTAGAAGTATTGCCTGAAAGTCAATCAATTTGTCCAGGTGAAGAAGCTGTAATTAACACACAGTATGAGGGAGGGGATGGGGGCCCTTACACTTTCGAATGGGAAGACCCAGCTGGAAATATAGTTGGAAATGACGAAACGCTTGTGATTTACAGACCAGTAACAACAGATTTTACAGTAACTATTTCCGATGGGTGTGAAACCACACCAATAACTAAGGTCGCTACTGTTCATCACGATATAATTCCTGAAGTTTTGTTCTCTGTAGATGAACCTGCTTTGTGTACACCTGCTCAATTTGAGATTGTAAACGATATGGATAAAAGCTTGATAGATGAGGTGTATTGGTATGTGTCTAATGGAGATGCATTTACGATGCAAGATACTATTATTGTTGATGAAAAAACACCAGGTGTCTATGATGTACAACTGACAGCAGTAACGCCAAATGGTTGTGTGGTTACTAAAACGGAAAGTAACATGTTAATTGTTTACGATAAACCAAAAATTTATTTCACATATTATCCACACCCTGCAACAGTATTGAATACTGAGATTAAGTTTCAAAATGGAACGGTTGGTGCAGATTCATATTATTGGACATTCGAAGAAGGTAGTCCTGCGTATTCATATGCTACAAATCCTACCACAATGTTGCCAGAAGAAACTATTGGATCGTATGACGTTCAGTTGATTGCAACTTCAGAGTTCGGATGTACTGATACTTTGTCAAAAATAATTCAAGTATTACCCGAAGTTCGCCTATTTGCTCCAAATTCATTTACACCAGATGGAGATAGCTTTAACGATGTGTGGAAAGTGAGTCTCATTGGAGTTGATATTTATGACGTGACTATCGAGATTTATAATCGTTGGGGGGAAATTATTTGGGAATCACACGATTTAGATTATGGGTGGAATGGAACTTACTTGCATAGTGGCGAACGTGTTAAAACAGGAGCCTATGTGTGGAGAATCTTAGGAAAAGATATGATTACAGATGAAAGATATGAATGGAATGGTACTGTAAATGTATTAAGATAATAATAAACATAGCGTAGCTTGTATTATTGATTGATTTATATCTTGATTGACGACAACATTAATTGAAAAAAATGTTGTCGTCTTTCATTTATATCACATCCCGCTTTTCTTTATGATGTGAGCTGTATGATTTTCTAGTAATGATTAGCGATTTTGGAGCCTGTTATAGATGACAGAAAGCGAATGACAAATAAAATTGTAAACTGAAAATTATGTTTGAAATAGAAGTAATACTTTGTTAAGCGATAAGTAGATTTTGCTACCTTAATCACATTTTAAAGTTATCAAAAGCTAAATTCTACATTATTAAACTAAATAAATTTATTTTTGTATAAAAATTAAAATCAATCAGAATTGAACAAACAAATTTTATTCTGCCTTATCATAGCAGGTATAACGTTAACTTCATGTGGACCTACACGTTTTGTAGAACCTTTAGCAATGAGGGAAAATGCGGTGTCAATAGATCTTGGAGGACCGATTGTAAAAATACCTGGTGTGGCCACATCACCTATTCCTTTTTCATCAATCACTTATGGAAGAGGGCTGACAAATAATTTAACACTTCATGGAAGTTGGTATTCAACAGCGGCATTGTTTGGTGTTGCCCAAGTCGGTGCGGGTGGTACTTATCGTTTATGGAAAAGTAAAGATGGTAAACATGGGGCTTCAGGTATGATAGGCTTTAATACAGCGTTAGATTTTTTTGAGAATAACTTTAAATTTTGGCCACAGTTAGACGCCCATTATTATTGGAAATATCAAATGCGAGATATGGTTCAAGATGATATGTTTACTGGCGGAAGATCAAGATCAAACTTGCTATATCTAGGTGTTGGGAGTTGGTATGAATTAGAAGGAAGAAAAGCACATAATCAAAAACAAGAAACAGTCGTTATCCCAATGTTGAATATTGGACATGATTTGAATTGGAAAAAATGGACTTTAAAAACAGAACTAAAGCTTCTTGCCCCTTTCACTTCAAACCAGGATATTGTTTTGGATTATGTGAGTTTAACTGGCAAAAAAGGAGCTACAGGATTTTATATTGGATTAATTAGAAGGTTTTAAGCGATGAAGAGATTATATATTTTACTCATTTTTATTTTACTCATTTCTACGGGATGTAAAAAACGATTAGATAGCTTTTTGTTTAATAACGACAACTCAATCGAAGCGTATTTATTGGATAATTATGAAGATGGAGAGTTGTCAGACCTCCCTGATGCTTTCCATGTGCCTGCCAATCAGATTCACGAGTTTTTTTATACGATTAACAATCAAGGAGAAAACCTAAAAATTGCAGCAATCTTCGTCGGGGATATAAATAAAATAGCTACCGACACCGTGATTTTATATTGCCATGGAAATGCAAAGCACATGGATAACTACTGGAATAGACAAAAGTTATTAAGTCATGTAGGAGGCCAAGGTAGATACGGTGTGTTGATGTTTGATTATCCTGGATATGGGTTGTCCGAAGGAAAGCCCACAGAAGAAAACATGTACGAATCTGCAAATGGAGCCTTAAAATGGTTGAAGAATAACGGCTTGACAAATGAGCGATTGATTATTTACGGATATTCTTTAGGAACTGCATCAGCAGCTAAGTCTGTAGGAGATAAATCCTTTGTATTACAACCGAGTAAAGTCATACTTGAAGCTCCTTTTGCAAGTAGCGAAGTAATGGTTCAGGACGCTTCTGTATTAAATATGCCTGCTTCGTTTTTTGTGAACATAAAGATTAATAATGCCGAGCAAATTAAAGCTTGTGAAGTTCCTTTATATTGGTTGCACGGTGTGGATGACGATTTTTTGTCCATTTCAACACATGGTAGAATCGTTTATAATAACCATCAAGGAAGTTGGAAAATTAAAAGTGAGGTAATAGGCGCAGGGCATAATAATGTGCCTACTTTTATGGGATATAATAATTATTTAAATAAAATACTAAACTTTATTACAAATTAATGGTTAAATATTTATCAAGAAAAGCAACCTAAGAAGATAGAATTTCGTTATTATTAAAGTAACAGAATAAAGTTTTCTTTTTAGGGAGTGAATAAAGTGATACGAATTAGTAAATGCTTATCTTTTAATTTTAATACAATGAATAGATTTTTTGGAGTAATTTTTATTATGCTTGCTACAATTGGTGCTACATATAGTCAAGTGTATGAAAGTGTATATGAAAATTCAAATAGCGAGGTGAGAGCCAAGTTAGATCAAAATAAAATACAAGGAATTGATATTCTAACTGGAGTTTTTGCCCAACACAATATCAAACTATCAGCTATAGATAATAATGGAAAAACTGAATTGACGAATTTACTAAATGAGAACAATCAAGTAAAAACCTTTACCATCGATAAAAATTTAAAATCATTAACACTTATAACTACTGCACACATTACTAAAGAATACATCACCGATCTTCTGAAATCACTAAGTGTAAATTTAAATGAATATACAGTGGTGTATTCAATTGAAGAATAATAAATAGTAGTATGAAAAATAGAAATTGGTTAATCTGCTTATTGTTTTTTTCATTAACAATAAATGCACAGATTACCCCGGGTAATAACTGTGCTGATGCAACTTGTAGTATTCAAGGAAGTTATTCTAGTCAGACAGGCTCGCCGAGTATGGGAAGCTTTGGGTGTTTGTCTACCACTCCAAATGCAAACTGGATTGCAATTCACACAACCACAGATGGAAGTGTTCACTATGTATTGACACAGACGAACTCTAATGGCAATGGAATAGATGTAGATTTCGCAGTATATGGACCATATAATAGTGTTACAGATGCTTGTCCAATTACTGGAAGTACACCTACGGTAGACTGCTCTTATTCTGCATCATCTACTGAGTATATTGACATTCCAAATGCCCAGGCAGGAGATGTGTATATTATTTTAATTACAAATTATAACGGTTCAGCAGGTAGTATTACTCTTTCACCGAACCCAAACAAACCCTCTACTGCAGACATGGATTGTAATATTGATTTTGGGGGTGTTATTTCATCCACTCCAGCTTTATGTGGACAAGCTACTGGAAGTGTGGAAGTAGAACCTACAGGGGGACATCCTCCTTATACCTATTCGTGGGATATCCCTGGAAACCCTACCACTCCTGTGGTAAACAATGTTCCACCAGGAACTTATTCGGTAACGATAACATCTTCGCCTGACCCTGTAACAGGTTCAAGTTATAACCCTGCCACATTAACTATAACAGTAGAAGATCAAGAATCCACTGCAACAGGTTCTGCAACATTGGTTTCATGTCTTGGAGGTAATGATGGTACTGCAACAGCTTCCTCAACAGCACCTGGAACGTTAACTTATCAATGGAATGACCCGAATAATCAAACCACTCAAACTGCAGTAGGCTTAACTGCGGGCGTGTATGAATGCGTGATCACATCTAGCACTGGATGCGTAAATACTGTTGAAGTTGTAGTGGACGAAATCCCAGCCATGCAATTGACAGTAACTTCACAAACTGACGTGACTTGTCATGATGGAAATGATGGAACAGCTACGATATCCGTATCTCAAGGCACTGCACCATATAATTATAGTTGGTCACATTCAGCATCAACAACAGGGACAGCAAATGATTTGAGAGTTGGAGAGCATACTTTAACGGTGACTGATGCTAATGGATGTCTTGACACTAAAAATGTTTTGATTTCAGAGCCAGATCCATTGGAAATTATAAGTATGTCAACAGATACAATTATTTGTGTTGATGACGAAGTTGAGCTTTTTGCAATAGGAGCTGGAGGAAGTAGCGCCTATACTTACACATGGAAAAAAGAAGATGAAGTGGTGGCTGTGGGTAGTCAAGTGGTGCTCACTCCAACAAGTCCTGTCACTACATATTGCGTAACTTTATCAGAAGCTTGCGGTTCTCCAGTTGCTGAAGAGTGTGTAACGGTAAGTTATCCGCAAGAGGTGAAGGTAATGCTGAGTCCTGACAAAACAGCAGAATGTTTCCCAATTGAAGTGACTTTTGAGAATACTACCGAAACTGAAGAGGTAATTGATTACACAACTTGGATATACAGTGATGGGGATAGAGATACTACACAAGGCACTCTACCAGTTACACATGAATTTGGAGAAGGACTTCACGATGTTAAAATGATAGTAACTACAGAGCGAGGTTGTGTTTATGATAGAGATTATCCAAATCTAATTCAGGGATATCCTATGCCAAAGGCTAATTTTTATACCACTCCAAACCCAGCGTCTATGTATGACCCTGTTGTGAATGCATTTAGCCAGTCAAGTAACGATATCGATACTTATACATGGCATGCACCTGGAGCAAAGCCGAGCTTCTCTTCATCACAAAATCCAACATTTTTATATCCTGAGGAAGTTAAAAATTATGAGCTTAAATTAATTGTAGAAAGTGAATTTGGATGTCTCGACTCTATCCAAAAACTTGTAAGAATAGAAAATGATGTCTTGATATTTGCACCGAATACATTTACTCCAGATGGTGATGAATTTAATGAGAATTGGAAAGTTCATATCGAAGGAATAGATATTCATAACTTCCACCTTCAATTGTATAACCGTTGGGGAGAAATAGTGTATGAATCTTTTGATCCTGAAGGAGAATGGGATGGAACATACGGAAGTATAATTGCCCCTGCTGGTGTCTACATTTGGAAAATCAATGCTTCAGATTTCGAGAATGATAATAAATATGAATTTAATGGCTTTGTAACTATCATTAGGTAGCTTACAGACTTATTGTGTAGTCCTAAATAAGCGTTACAGGTTTATACTACAAATTTAAACAAATTTATTAAGCTGGAGGAACTAGTTCCTCCAGCTTAATTTTTTTATAAGTTTTCATCTTTATTTTTCTTTGCTTATGCATCTTGTTTG
>Ga0209075_1000403_pt1 | contig 41770 bp, 37 predicted proteins | sample Stecom2011_FD_187523 | JGI IMG/M metagenome (GOLD analysis project Ga0209075, IMG submission 187523) | Agricultural soil microbial communities from Utah to study Nitrogen management - Steer compost 2011 (SPAdes) (version 2) | ecosystem: Environmental > Terrestrial > Soil > Agricultural land...
GAGAATATTAGGTAATGTTTCTAATATTTTAGGAATTTCTCCTACATCTGCAAGTATGAATGTTAAAACATATAAATATCAAGACTATATACAAGGAAAAGCTCCTACCAACGAAAGAAGTACAAATATTCTGAACTCTGTAATTAAATATTCTAATTAATGTAATAAGGACTAACTATGAGTAGTTTTATAATAATTTCAATTTTTTTACTGGTAAGTTTAATACTTCCTTTATTGCTTACATTTCTTATTATAAGAAAAAATAAAGTGTATAAATATTTTACCTTTGTATCTTTTTTTTCACTTATTTTTGCTTTTATCACTTTAATTAGTGGGTTGAGTAATAAATTGGGGTATTTTAAATTTAAAAATGAAGTATACGATTTAGAAACGCTTTTGATAATATATTATTATATTTTTACTATCCCAATTATTCTAATATTTATCTTATCTCTACTTTTTTGGATTAATAATTATTTCAAAAATAAGGGGTAGTGTTTCGGTAATGTTCCAGAAGTGTTGTTTTAGCTTTTTAAAAAGTTAAATCCTTGGTTTGCAATATTAAAAAAAGTTATATATTACAGTTATGTTCTTTGAACCCAATAACTCTTGTATGGTTTTAAATTATGTGAAAATACATTTTCAATGTAACACACGAGACCTTGTGGATCCTGGCTACACACGGAATTTCCCGGTTTTGACGTTGCCCATACCAGGTGATGACGGCAACAATGATTTGCCAGTCAAACCGATATGAATTTACTTGTTTTTAGCAGCAACTCTATAATTATTGATTAAAAATTGAAATAAAAAACCACAAATCAACACTAAAATAACTCCTAATGGGTTGAGCCAAAGATAGCTTACGGATTGTTGCTCATAGATGTAGTGAAAGTAAAAATAGATGATGAAAACTTGAGTTAATAAAGCTGCCCAAAATGTTGCTTTAGCTTTAATATATTTGAAAAAGAATGCAATAAGGAAAATACCTAAGACTGTTCCATAAAATATAGAGCCGATGATATTGACTAATTGAATAAGATTCTCAAACAAGGTAATTACACAAGCTGCTAATATACAGATGATGCCCCAAAATACAACTAGATATTTAGTAGTTCTTAAATAATGGACTTCCGTACGATTGGGTTTATAGGTTTTGTAAAGGTCTATAGCAGAACTTGAGGCCACAGCATAAAGCCCCGAAGCGGAACTCGACATGGCGGCGGAGAAAATCATTGCCAATAGAAAACCAATGACTCCATGTGGTAGGTGATTTAAAATAAAGTAGATAAACACATAATCTTTATCGTTTAATTCGGCTTTTTCATCCACCTTTGCAATGATGTTTTTAGCTTCTTCGCGTAACTCTCCCTCAAAATCATTGAGGGCAACTAGTTTTTCTTCTAAAAGTTCGTTTTCAAATCCCTGATTCAGTTGTCCTGCGTAGAGCTGTGTTACTTCTTTCTTTTCATTTAAAAGTTGTACCAATTCCATTTCTAATTCACGGTATTCTTCACGGTATTCGGACTGTAATACTTTTTCTGTATTTACTGGATTAAAGTGCAAAGGTGCTTGATAAAAATGAAAGAAGATAAAGACCATGACGCCTACTAAAAGAATGAAAAACTGCATGGGTACTTTGAGCGCACCGTTCATTAATAGTCCCATTTGAGTTTCTTTGATGCTTTTTCCAGATAAATACCTACCTACTTGTGATTGATCGGTTCCGAAATAAGCCAACATTAAAAAGAAGCCCGCAGTTAAACCGCTCCAAACCGTGTAGCGCTCGTTGAAATCGGTAGAAAAGTTAAGTAATTCCAATTTTCCTTCGATTTTTGCTACGTCAAAAACATTAACGATATTCACGTCCTCCGGCAAGCGAAATAAAATGATGAAAAATGTCAAAAACATTCCCGCCATAATCACAAAAGCTTGTTGTTTTTGAGTGATGTTTAAAGCTTTGGTTCCTCCAAAGTAGGTGTAAAAAATAATAACAACTCCAATGGCTACAATGATGTAGGTCAGGTCCCAGTTTAAAATAGACGATAAAATGATTGCGGGAGCATAAATGGTAATTCCTGTACCTATGCTTCTTTGAATAAGAAAAATGACCGATGCCAGGGTGCGTGTTTTTAAATCAAATCGTTGTTCTAAAAACTCGTAGGCAGTATAAACTTTTAAACGATGAAAAACGGGTATAAAAACCATACAAATCACTACCATCGCCAAAGGTAATCCAAAGTAAAATTGTACGAAGCCCATTCCATCGTGATATGCCTGACCAGGCGTAGATAGGAACGTAATCGCGCTTGCCTGTGTGGCCATAACGGACAACCCCACCGTAAACCAGTTGGTCGATTGGTTTGCTAAAATGTATTCTTCAATATTTCGGCTTCCTTTTGTTTTATAGGTTCCGTAAAGCACTATAAATAAAAGTGTTCCCAGAAGTATGATCCAGTCTATTAATTCCATATTAAGCGAAAAACTGCATTATAAAATAAAAAATAACTACGTATAATAGATTGACCAAAAGCACGATTGTATAGCTTTTTCGCCATTTTATGTATTTGAAATCATTTCTCATTTTTTAATTCTACTAAGTTAATAAATAGTTCTAAAGCACCAGTATTCCCAGCAGGTAATTGTCTGAAGAAACTGAGCCCGGTATAAATGTAATAACCTTTTCCGTACGAAGCAATCATTAAACCACCTTTTGTTGATTTTTCGTTCGGGTCGTGTGAACTGAAAACAGGTGTAAAATCGTTTGAATAACTATCGGCATAATATAATCCTTGTTCTTGTATCCAGTTTTCAAAATTTTTCTGAGTAATTTTAAACGGATAATTCAATACTTTTTCATTAGGAAAGAGGAATTGAACGGGTGCGTTTTCATCTGTCACTCTTGTTTTTCCGATTTTTAAATCAAACGGCGCAATGTTTTCTGTTTTTAGATTGATATTAGTCAGATATTGCACAATAACTGTTCCGCCATTTTTAGTATAATCAAATAACCATTGGTTTTTAACCGCTAATTCATCTTCGGTATTAAAAGCTCGAATGCCCAAAACAATGGTTTCGTATTGAGCTAATTCTTCTTTTTTGATGGATTTTAAATCGATTAGATCTACTTGATAACCCACATTTTGTAGCACTTGCGGAATTTCATCACCGGCACCCATAATGTAACCAATGCGTTGTTTTTTTAATTTGGAAATATCGAATGACGCTACTTTTATTCCCGCAATTGTTTGATAATAAGTTAAGGGAATGTGGCTATGATTAATCCATTTAATTCCTCCTAATGTACCTGCGGCATCACTCTTAAACATAGCCATGTAATTACCTCGTTTTAAATTAATTTGAATTTCTTTGTTTTTTTCGTTCTTATTTAAAAACACCGGGATTTTATCTAACTTATAAGTAGGGTTTGAAGGAAATAATTCTATTTCTCCATCTATATCCTTATTAGAATAATTATTTAGAATAATAGACGTTTTACCATTGAATGAAACCGTTTGTTTAAATTCCATTGAAACTTGTGGAACAACATGAAAAGCCTCATAGATTTCTCCTTTGACAACGTCTTTATATCTATATTGAATTTCGATAGGAAAGGAAATAGGAACTCCATTTATTTCTAAAGTGATGTGGTGTTTGTTTTGAGGATTAAATTGTGATTTATAGTCTAAAAGAGTATCGATTTTTTCATATTCATGATAAGAATTGATAAACTTAAAATCAGTTAAATCGTCGTTTGAAAATTCAACATTATAATAATCATAAAAAACTTCCTGATTTGCTAAAGATTTATTTACAATTGTTTTATCATTGTTGACCTTAACTTCTTTTAAAACAATGTTTTGGTTGGATCTGTTAGCGACTTCAACTCGTATATCTACTTTCTCGTTTGGCGTAACATAAGGTTGATTCGTTGTCAAATCTAAAAATAATCCAGCACAATCTCTAATCAATTCTTTAACTTCGTTTTGCTTGCGGATTTTCCAAATGCTTTCGGGTAACTTATCAATTTCGGTATAAATTTTTGTCAGTAAATTAATCGATTTCGACGGATCTTTAAAATCGTATTCGTTGATTAATTGTGTAACTAAAGGTTGAACTTTCCCTCCACCTGCAATCCGATTCCAGCTTGTATCAATTCCTTCAAATAAATTGCTTGATTTTAATTTTTCGCCGTCAATCAATTCTACATAATCAATTTCATCGCCGCGAGAAGATAAATCGCCAAAACCTTGTGATTGATGCTGACTGCGACTTAAAGATGCAATTTCCTGATTGTTCTTGCCCAACTGATTGTAAAAAACACCAATATTTAAGGGAATGTATGTTGATTTATCGGCTTTTTCAAAAGCTTTTTTACTGCCAAAAAAGAACCATGAAACATTAAAAAACAAACGTTTAGGTTGCCAAGTTTGTAATTTGTTTTCGTTTTCAATTTTATACAACGCATCGTTTGCCAAAGCAAAAGCTTCTTTAGAAAGTTGAGCCGAAGCCGTATGATGTCCGTGTGTAGTTCCTTCGCTTCGGTGGTCAAATCGGTTAATAATGATATCGGGTTGCTCTTTCCGAATCATATAAACCATTTGCTGTAACAAAGATTCTTTGTCCCATTTTTCAAAGGTTTCTTTTGGGTTTTTGGAATAGCCAAAATCATCGGCAGTAGAAAAAAACTGATGTCCGCCATCAATTTTTCGTGCATTCCACAGTTCGTAGGTTCGGATTACACCCAAATCGGTTCCCAATTCGTTACTGATTAAATTTTGTCCACCGTTTCCGCGGGTCAATGATAGGTAATTAGTGTGTGCTTTATTGTGGTGGGTTAAATAAGTAATCAACCGAGTGTTTTCATCATCGGGATGTGCAGCTACGTACAAAGCACTTGCCAACACATTGAGCTGCTCCATTTTGAAATAAATTTCAGATGGAGTAGGGGTTTGTGGTTTTTGTGCTGTTATGTTTTGCATTAATAACGCACAAAAAATATATAGAATGTTTTTTTTCATTTTTTGAACTTTTAATTTGGATGGCTTTAATTTTATATCCTAATAATTTTTTAAACCAGAATAGAAAACATAGATTTTATAGTTTTCTAAATTGGTTAAAAAGTTTAGATAGCTTTCAACCTTGTTGAAAGTACACATAGCTTATATGCAAGGTAAAGAATTAAAATATTCATTTACAAAAGTTCTTCGCCCTTGTTGAAAAATATTTGAACAATTAAAATTTATAAGAATGCCCATTATTTTATGAACTTCAATTGCACAACCAATAATTTCATAAGTTAATTCATCTAAATATGTTTTGGTCATTATCTTTAAATTTCTTAGGTATCTATGTTTTAAAAAAATCACAAAATCACTACCGACTTCTGTAAAAATAAATTGTTAGGATACGATATTTTTTCACCTTCATCGGTAATTAAGATGGTATGAAAAGCCTTAATATCATCAATTTTAGCTTCTATCGGAAAATCTTTATCGTGAATTTTTATGCGGTCTCCAATGTTATAAGGAAAAGCAAAAAACATAATCATCCCTGCGGTAAAGTTACTCAAAACCGACCATTGTGCAAATAAAGCAACACCAATAAATGTGACGGCTGCTCCCATAAAACCAAACAAACTTTTGGTATCGACACCCCATAGGATAATGAGGAATGTGAGGAAAAGTATGTTTAAAAAAGTATTGATGTATTTGATTATTAGTTTGCTTCTATTTTCTGCTTTTTCTGAATAATCGGCTACTTTTAAGATAATCTTGGAAAGCAAAAAACGAATGACATAAAGCAAGGCAATAATGATGATAGTGCCTATAATTTTTCCGTAATAATCTGATAATTGAAAGCTTTCGATCATTTTTTTAGAATTGAATTAAGTTTTTGTATAATTTTTCCATGGGCATGCCTACAACATTCGTATAGGAACCGTTGATCTTTTCGATACCAATCAAGCCAATCCATTCTTGGATGCCATAGGCACCTGCTTTGTCAAAGGGTTTGAAACGGTCGATGTAATAGTCAATTTCGTCCTCGCTCAATGTACGAAAGGTGACTTCGGTACTGTCGAAAAAGAGCTTTTTCTTTTCGAGGGTTTTAATGCAAACAGCACTGATGACTTTGTGAGTAGCAGCTGAAAGTTTATTTAACATATTGTGTGCTTCGGTTTTGGTTGTTGGTTTTTCCAAAGCCATGCTATCATGCCAGACTATAGTATCGCAAGTGATAATTAAATCGTTTATTTTTAGTTGACTAAATGCATTTGCCTTTTGTTCTGCTAGGTATAAAGCGATTTCTTTTTCTTTTAAATGTATTGGAAATGTTTCGTCTATATCGGTGGAACAAATCGTGAAATCTAAACCTAAATCTGTTAATAATTGCTTCCTACGCGGCGAAGCTGATGCTAAAATAATGTTGTAAGGACGTAGCTTTTCTTTGAGCTTCATTTCATTCTAAATTAAAAAATAAAACTACTACAGAAAATATAGTTAACCAAATGATTATATTTAAAATATTGTTAGCAAAAGTAAAATCTTTAGTCGATTGAGCGTTCCACAACTTTAATAGGTAAAAAAAGTAGGGAAGCACAACTGCAACTCCAAAGTAACCAATCAGGTAGGTGAAGTTAGTGTGCATCAAACAGAAGAGAAGAATCAGCGCTAAAGGTAATGTTGATAAATAAGTTGTTCGTTTGGCACCCAATTCACGTCCGTGAAGTGTTGCCAAGGATTTTCTTTTGTACTTTAAATCCAACTCCATGAATTTCAGATCGAGAACGATGGTTTTAATAAAATAAAGAACAAAAAGCAATGTACATATTTGCAATGAAATATTCAATAATTGTTGCTTTTCTTCATTATGTTCGTTTTCAAACATTTGTAAGGAAGGCATTAAATCTACCATAACCATTGCAAAGAGTGGAAAGGTGATGATGAACGAATAGACAATATTGTCAAAGAGCAAAATTTTTCGCCATTGTGTGACATAAAGGTAGATAATAGCTGCCAATGCTAGAAAAAAACCAAAATAATAGGTTTTATCAATAGCGTTTGCAATGAAAAAACTAATACCGATGCCAATAACGTTCACGCCAAGGTAGATATAGTAGGATTTATCGATATCTTTTTCAATGTTTTTTGTAGGGAATTCTTCTTGAAGCACAATTCTGTACAACAAAATACCTCCATACATAACGATTCCTGTGGCGATCAGAAACAAGAAATAATAGAGTTTTGAAAGTCCTAAATCTAGAATGTTGTTTTCAAATAAAACAAAACGGAATATTAAAACCGAAATAATAATCTGCAAGATTATTTGCGCTTGATCTTTCATTAAAACTTTCATAACGTATCTATTTTATTAATTGTTAATCAAATTTTGCTTCGAAATGCTCAAGCCATCGTGCCTGAACTTTCATTACTTGCTCAATCACATCCCGAACAGCTCCTTTGCCACCATTGATATGTGAGATGTATTTGCTTATTTGTTTGATTTCTGGTACAGCATCTTGCGGACATGTAGCTAATCCTGCCTTTTGCATCACCCAATAATCTGGTAAATCATCGCCCATGTATAATACTTGATGGGGTTTGATGTTATTTACATGAAGGTATTCCTCAAAAACGGCTACTTTATCAGCCACTCCTAAATGAATGTCAAACACCCCCAAATTTCTTAAACGACTGCGTACACCTTCGTTAGAACCGCCCGAAATAATGCATACGTTGTATCCTTTATCAACAGCTGCTTTTAGTGCATAGCCGTCTCTAATATTCATTGTTCTCAACAAAGCGCCCTCTTGTGTGACTTGAATAGTTCCGTCGGTCAAAACACCATCAACATCAAAAATAAAGGTGTTGATTTCATTCATGTATTCTTTATAACTCTTAGACATTCTGTATAGATTCTGTAATGGTTTTATAAATGTTTTTATAGGTTTCGTTTTTCAAAAATTCCTGATGTGTTTTCAGGGTTATTTCATCGTGTCTGATTGCTGGCCCGGTCTGCGCTTTTAATGGTGCTAATGTTTTAATTTTCGCAGCCGTTTCTTGAATTAACGGATGCAAAACCTCAAACGGCACTTCATTTTCTTCGCATATTTCGTTTCCAATGCTGTACATGTGATTTACAAAATTACTCACAAACACTGCAGCTACGTGCAAACTCTTTCGTTGTTCGGAAGAAATCATAAAGACTTTTTCCGACATTTGATAGGCTAGGGTTTTGAGTTCCTCTCCATCGTTTTCATTTGTTGTTTCTATGCAAAGTGGAATGTTTTCAAAATCTACTTTACGACTTTTTGAAAAAGTTTGCAATGGATAGAAAACGCCTCTTCGATTGTGAGTCCTCAAGATCTCCATCGATGTGGTTCCAGAAGTATGCACAACCAATTGATTCTGATAGGGGATAGCTTCCGAAACTTGTTTTATGGCTTCATCACTAACAGAAATAATGGTCAAATCGGCGGTTTGTAAATCCGATATCTGTGTCACAATTTGATTGGACGCTAAGATATCTTTTGCATTTTCTCTGTTTCTAACAGCCACTTGTTGCAATTTGTAATTTGGTAATGTGTTGATTTTCTGAATTAAATGAAAAGCTACATTTCCCAGTCCAATGATGTTTATTGTTTTCATAAGTTTAAAACTACATTTTTGATGTAATTTTTTATGCTAAATTTATAAAATATTGTGATACAAACAAGAGTTCAACGAAAAAAAAAATATTTTTATTTTTTTAATACTAAAGGGCAGTCTGTGATATATCGAAACAATAGGAATGTATCGTAAGGTTCTAATTGAGCATGATTATTGCTAAGGCTGTGAAGACCGCTATTTGAATCCATTTTAATGATGCATTAAAGTACGGATTTTCTCTAAGAAAATTAGTCAGTTTGGAAGCCAAAAGTGCGTATAAAATAAAAACAATCAGAGCTTGAGCAAATGAAATAAACCCCAAAACATAGATTTGTGTTTTAATATTGTTGGCTTCTGTGTGAATGAATGTCGGAAATAATGCCAAGAAAAACAACATGACCTTTGGATTCAAAATATTCATAATCATGCCTTGTAAGGTGTTTTTCCATACGTGAATGCTGCTTTTAGCTTGCGCTTGAAGTTGAAAGGAATTTTCGGATTTAAAAACCGTAAATGCTAGCCAAAGTAAATACAAAGCACCAAAAATTTTGATGCTTTTATACAATGAAGGATTTTTTATGATGAGTGCTGAAATGCCAAAAGCAAGTAAAGTACTGTGAAAAAGGAGCCCGCTACTGAGTCCCAGTGCCGCAGCAATTCCGTGTTTTTTTCCTTTGGTTATGCTGGTCGATAGCACATACATAACATCCGGTCCTGGAGCAACGGTCAGTGCCAAACTTGCAAAGAAAAAGGAAATTACGGTTTCCGTACTCATTTTACCTGCTTAGAATCGCTTGATTGATAGCTTTTATCAAAGCTGGCCCTTCGTAAATGAAACCTGTGTATATCTGAACCAGGTCTGCGCCTGCATCTAATTTTTCTAAAGCGTCTTCTGCAGTATGAATGCCACCTACACCGATGATGGGGAAGGACTTATTGCTGTTTTGTGCTAAAAAACGAATCACTTCGGTCGAACGTTTTGTCAAAGGTTTACCTGAAAGCCCTCCGGTTTCGTTTTTGTTAGTCGACTTTAAACCTTCACGTGAGAGGGTGGTATTGGTTGCAATAACTCCAGCGATTTTGGTTGTATTTATAATTTCAATAATGTCCAATAATTGCTCGTCGGTCAAGTCCGGTGCAATTTTTAATAATATAGGTTTCGCTTTAGGCTTTTCAAGATTTTTTGTTTGTAAGGTGGACAATAGTTCGGTTAATGGTTTTTTGTCCTGTAAAGCACGTAGATTCGGGGTGTTTGGGGAACTCACATTCACCACAAAATAGTCCACGTAATCATAGAGAGCATCGAAACATAGCTTGTAATCGTTAACAGCCTCTTCGTTGGGCGTTATTTTGTTTTTACCAATATTTCCACCAATCAATACGCCTTTATTCTTCTTTAATCGTTCGACTGCTAACTTGATACCGCCGTTGTTAAAGCCCATTCGATTGATTATTCCTTCGTCTTCTTTTAGGCGAAACAATCTTTTTTTTGGATTGCCTTCCTGAGGTTTTGGGGTGATGGTGCCTATTTCGATAAATCCAAATCCAAACGAATCCAATTCATTAAAAATTTTAGCATCTTTATCCAATCCAGCGGCTAATCCTACTGGGTTTTTAAATTTCAAACCAAATACTTCACGTTCTAGTCGTATGTCATTTATTTGATATTTGGATTTTATAATTCTGGATAAACCAGGGATTTTGTGTATGATTTTTATTGTTGAAAAAGTAAAATGATGTACTTTTTCTGGATCAAATTTGAAGAAAAGAGGACGAATTACCGAACGATACATAATGATGTGAGTTTATAACGCTGCAAAAGTAAGCTATTTATAGGTAAATTAAAAGTGAAAATATCAGTTCGTCGATAACTATCAAAGGAATTGAAAAAGCCTAGCTTATAAGTCTATATCAATACTTGGTTTCTTATACACTTTATGGGGAGGGGAAATTGAAAGATAGTTTTAGGAAACGGTCCACACCGCTTGTTTTTTCGTTTCAAAAAAGGTTGCTTAAAATTTATTTTAAGCAACCTTAAATACTTTATTAAGCTTTTAATGTCTCTACTGTTTTATCAATTTTATTAATCAGACCCATTAATACTTTTCCAGGTCCTACTTCGGTGAAGGAGGTAGCTCCGTCAGCAATCATTTGTTGTACGGATTGTGTCCAACGTACTGGAGCTGTTAATTGAGTAATTAAGTTAGCTTTTATCGCTGCTGGATCTAAAACAGCTTTGGCCGTTACGTTTTGATATACTGGACAAATAGGAGTAGAGAAGACCGTTGCTTCAATTGCTGCCGCCAATTCTTCACGTGCTGGTTCCATCATAGGTGAGTGAAAAGCGCCGCCCACAGGTAAAATCAGAGCACGTCTAGCGCCGGCTTCTTTCATCTTTTCACAAGCTAATTCCACTGCTTTGGTTTCTCCTGAAATAACCAATTGTCCTGGACAGTTGTAATTTGCTGCAACAACAATACCATCAATCGAAGCGCAAATCGTTTCGACAATCTGATCTTCTAAATTCAAAACAGCTGCCATGGTTGACGGTGTGATTTCACATGCTTTTTGCATTGCGAGTGCTCTTTTGGAAACCAATTTTAGGCCGTCTTCAAAAGATAAAGTTTCGTTGGCTACCAATGCAGAAAATTCACCTAAAGAATGTCCTGCCACCATTTCGGGTTTAAAATCAAGAAGAGTTTTTGCTAAAATCACCGAGTGTAAAAATACGGAGGGTTGGGTAACTTTGGTTTGTTTTAACTCCTCGTCTGTTCCGTTGAACATGATGTTGGTGATATTGAAACCTAATATCTCATTGGCTTTATCAAACAGTTCTTTGGCAACAGTTGATGTTTCGTATAGGTCTTTGCCCATTCCGGAGAATTGAGCGCCTTGTCCTGGAAAAACGTATGCTTTCATTTTATATGATACTAATTTATAAGTGCAAATGTAAAGAAATATTGGTCAATAAAAAAGCCCGTTATAAAAACGGGCTGTGATGAATCTACAAAGCTTATTGCAAAATCTTAGCTCTGTTGTCTTTTATCTTCGCATTGTTAAATATAGTGTTATATACAACACTTTGAACACTATGTCGATTGTTTGTGCTAACTCTTTGTCTGTAGGTTTCGTAATGTGGCAACGAAACAGCTGGGGTAATTTTTTTGGTTTGTACCATATACATGCCATTGCTTCCTTCGATGAGCTTAGAAACTTGATCCACATCATTTCCAAAGGCATTTCCAACCACCAATGGTTCTTGGAAGCCATTTACCAATGGATTGGCAGCGGTTACGTCAATAGCATTAATAATCCCAATGGAAGCGTTTTTCGCAACTTCATCCAAAGTGTTTCCTTGCATTTTTTCGCGCAATATATTGGCTTTCTTTTGGTTGATTAAAATTGACTCTACATTAGGACGTGCCTCAGTGGCTGTCATTAAATCAGAATCATTGATAGCACTTAGCTTGATTATTAAATGACCATCGGCAGTATCAAATTTTCTAACATCACCTACTTTAGTGTGTTTGTTATACGCCCAACGGATAGCCTCCGTGTGGGATCCTACACCAGGTAATTGGTCGTCAAAAGCACCGATTTTAGCAATTGGATGTGCAATTAAATTTTGCTCGCTTGCAATCTTTGAAAATTCATTGTTGTTTTCCACGTCTTGTTGGAATCTTGATGCAGTAGCAAACAATTGGTCTTCGGTTGCTGTTGAAGCTTCAATTCTCTTGGCAATTGTAGCCAACTGAACGCCTTCTTTTTCATTTATTTTATCTACTTTTAATACATGGAAACCGAAATCAGTTTCTACAACTCCCAATTTTCCAACTGGGTTGTTAAAGATGTATGTGTCAAATGGAGCAACCATTTGTTTTTGACTGATGTTTTCATATTTTCCACCGTTGTTTTTGGAACCTGGATCGGTGGAGTGTTCGCTTGCAAGTGTCGTAAAATCGGCACCATTTTGAAGTTGTTTCAAGATATTATCTGCTTTTTCTTTAGCTTCTTCTTTAGACAAGGTCACGGTTGGATCCGCATTCATGGCATCTTGATAAGCAATTAATATATGAGAAGCATCCACGCTTTCGGTGTGCATTTTTTTAGCAATCAACCTAGAAACAGCGTAATAATCGTTGAATCTATATGGACCGTATATAGCGCCCGGAGCCAAGTTGTATAGTTGATCTGCATGCTCTGAAGGTAATTGTTCTTTTGCATAGTAAGTAGAATCAAAAGGAACGTCAGAGTTCATATCTACATAAGTTCTTAAATCCGTAGCTTTTGAAAAACCGGAAAGAGTATCATTCACTCCAGTGTTTTGATTGAAAACGATGGTTGGTTCCAATAAATCCTCCAAGATTTTTTTTGTAAATTGTTCATCTTCAACCGAAGGTTTGTTTTCAATAAATACGTATTCGACCTGTCTGGAAGGTGTTGTTTTAAATTGCTTTGGGAATTTTTTCACGTAAGCATTAATCTCCTCATCGGTCACTTTTACATCTTCGTCATTGATGGTGTTAAAAGGTATGGTCACATAATCAAAAGATACTTTTTCAGCTTCTTTTTTATAAGCCATTTTGGCCTCAGCAGCTGTAGTAATCATAGCACCTTTTATCATGGTATAGTACATTTGTTCCTTGGCATACTTTTCTAACTCTTCTTCGTAAGCAATCCAGTTGTTCCACTCTTGTGGACCTGCAGCTTGCATTTGTGCTAAAAAAGCGTTGAATTTATTGATGTCAAATTGTCCTAATTCATTTTGAAATTGTGGGTTTTGAGCAAAATTAGGATCGGATTTGATAACATGTACCAATTGATCTTTTCCTAGACGTAAACCTGCTTTTTCAAATTGCTCTGTCAGTAAAATAGAACGAACCTCGTTCGTCCAAACTTGTTCATAAGCAGCGGAACCCGTCATACGATTGTTTTGCTCAAGATTGAACACTTTCATCCGATATTCTTCGGTAGCTATGCTTACACCGTTTACCTCTCCAACATTGCGAGAACCAACGCTGATACCACCACTCAATAAGTCTCCTGCGACAAATGCTAAAATACAAAATCCGATAACGCCTACTAGTAAGCCAGATCTTTCTCTAATTTTTTGTAAAACTGCCATTTTTTATAATGTGAAATTCTTTTCAGTCAGCGAAAATACAATTATCTGTTAAATAAAAAAAGAGAATTATAAAAAAATGTGTTGCTCGATTTCTTAAAGCAATGATGTGTGAGGTGGCTGGTTTTTTTTAAGTATTGTAAATTAGGTGTTTATAACGTTGAGAGTTATTAAATGCTCTGTTTTCTAATATTTTTAAGTAATGCCGCCATTGGTTTGTTTAGCAAGTAGGTAGCTTCAATCGCGAAGTGTTGATTTAATTTATTTAAAGTAGGCTGCCATTTATTTGGAAATATATAAACAATCATTTTTAGTTACTTATGATTCTAATAGTCAGCGGCATGGGTCGAAATCAGATAAATAAATAGCAGGGTTTTATATAAGAACGTTTTGTGTGTTCGCAAAAAAAACAGACTTTCAGTATCCTACAAGTCTATGATTTTTAATATTGGTTTGTGGCAAACTCCCCTATGTATGGTTTATCAATAGTTGGTTACAGAGGTTCAAAAAGAATGATTGAAGTGTTTTAATTTTATTAAAAAAAACACTCAAATCGATTAAATTTATATCTATTTTGAGGGGCTTTGTTTTATTTTTCAGGAAATCGCTTTAGGCTTCTCAAACGGAAAACAAACATAAAAATGGCCATTACTGCTAAAGCTAAACTCAGCCAGTAAGTTTCGTTATTTTTAAATGATAGTATGGCATCTATCAAGAAAAAGATACCAAATGCTAAGTAAACGTATGCAATGATTTTATAAATTTTCATTTTTTATATCTTTAAATTCAGCACGATTTTGTTGTGCGTCGATGATTCTAAAATTTTGGTCAAAATCGATTCCTATGCCATCAAAAAAGCTTTTATTGGGATCGGTGACTTTAAAATAGTATTCTGTAAAAAACCAATTGTTTTTTTGGTCGTAATACAATTGTTGGGTTTCCATTATTTTGCCATCGTGAGAGGTTATTTTTACGTGGCCTCTCAAGTCAATGATTCCTGTTTTTGAGTACGAAGTGGCTTGGTCAGCTTCCACGTAGTTTTTATTTTTATTTTCGTCGTAAATAATCACTTCTACTCCTTCTGGAAAATGATTAAATGGATATTTAGCTGTATTGTAGTCCAACATTTTCACAGCGAATAGTTCTGCTTTAATAACAGCGGAATCGGTGTATTTAACCCATGCAGAGTCAGCTATTCCAGAAGGGTACAGTTCTTTTTTACTCAGGTTTTGCAAGTCTTTTAGTTCGTTGTTGCACGACCAAAAGACTAAAGAAACAACAATAATATGTGCAAAATATCTTTTCAATTAATCAAACTTTCTTCTTTGGAACCAAAAGTCGGTAAACGACAAACCAATATTGATGCCGTAATAGTTTTCTTTAATCAAACCGCTATTGGTATTTCCTCTTTGACCGTATTCAAAACCAATGTTGATATTGGAATTGTATCGACCCACTGGTAAACCAAGCCCAATATTTGCATTGTAGCCCTTAATAGCTTCATTGTTGATAACCAGGCCAGTGTTTTCATAATTAACCCCGGCTCTATAGGTCATTCGTTCCAAATAACTTGTGAACGAATTGTATTTTGGTGTGTAAAAACCACCGACTCCTATTTTATAATAGTTGTTGTAGATGGCATTGTCATAGTTGTAAAAACTATTGTATTTTGAAGTTTCCGCAGCGGTATATTCAGCTCCTACAAACCATTTGAGTGTATTGCCAAGACCAACACCTAGAGAATAATTCATAGGTAAAAGCATTTTTTGCCCGCTTTTAGAAGTTGTTTTGGTGTCCACTTCGATGATTTGACCGTTTGCTAAAGCTTCTACTGTTTCAAAAGTTTGAGTCAAATCGTTGTTGAGTTCTAATTCTGGACTGAATGTAACCGTTGAAAATAAAGTCAATTTATTGTTTAGCGTTTGTTTGTAATTTAGCGCCGTATTGATGCTAAAACCGCTGTAATAGTTGTGGTCAATGGCTCTACTTCCTCGTGGAATCGGCATTCCTTGACCATTGTTTGTGATGAATTTAGTTAAATTGGTTTCAGTGTTTCCAAAAAGGAAAGCACCTTCCACCCCGATATTGAAGTTTTTATTGATTTTATAACTCAAACCCAAGAACGTACGGTTCAGACCTCCTTCACCCATGTATTGGCTAACCTCTGTCATGCCGTTGATTTTTCCACTGTTTTGTATATTATAACCTACAAAAGAGTACGGCATGATTCCAAAAGCGACTCCGAACTTTCCAGTAGGAAATGCAACACTGAGGTAATCAAACGATCCGCTGTTTGTTTTATCGGAAGTGTGTGAATTTCTTAAATGGTTTTCCTTGTAGGAAGCTCCAAAAGAAAAAGTAGTACCCATTAAATCGGAGTAGGAAGCAGGATTTAACGTATTTAAATGCAAACTATCGTTAAAAACGGCTAAAGCACCCATTGTTTTGATTTCATTAGGGCCTTTGAAATGTTTGTCACCATATCCATAAAAGGAGTAAGGTGATGCAGTGCCTTGTTGTGCAAGGGCGTTGGCAGCTACTAATAACGCAGCTCCGAATATTATTTTCTTAATCATTCGATACGAGATGTTGATGCAACAAATATAAACTTTCTAATAAGAAGTTTGGATTGGCAAAGATGCTATTTTTTAGACGGTTTACCAAAAATTCAGAATTTCCACCTGTTAAAATTACTGTTAAATTCTCATCTTGATGTTTGAAATGTTCTATAAAAGCTTCGATTTCAGCAATAACACCATTTAAAACACCCGATTGTATCGAGCCAGAAGTGGTGTTTCCAACAAAGGGGTGTAATTCTGAAATTTTTTCTAAAGGTAAATTTACAGTGTGATCATTCAGGCTTTTATAACGAAGGGCAATCCCTGGGGAAATGGCACCTCCGTGGTATTGATTTTGACTGTTGATAAAATCGTAAGTAATACAAGTACCGGCATCTATCACCAAACGGTTTTGATCTGGATATTTCAGAACAGCTCCCGAAACTAATACGATTCGATCGATACCTAAAGTATGTGGCGTGGCGTATAAATTCTGATAAGGGAGAGACGTTTTGTGTGATATAATATGTAACTGTCCAAGTTTTTCTAAGTTTTTAATGGTTTTTTCAGACAAATTACCCACCGAGGATAAGATGATTTCAATCTTGTCCGTTGTACTTTGGATCTCTTTCGTAATGTTTCTTACCAATTTGTCGTTGTTGGTTAGTATAAAATGTTGCAATGTACCATTTTCATACACAGCTACTTTTGTTCTCGTATTACCTACGTCAATACAAATAGTCATAATTCCGCATTCTATAAGTTACAAAAGTACTTAATTTTTTTTTGAAAAAGATTAGGATATATTTAAAAAAAGCCATTATATTTGCAATCGCTTTTGAAAGGTAGATTACTGCCTTAAGAGGTACCTTAGCTCAGTCGGTAGAGCAATGGACTGAAAATCCATGTGTCCCTGGTTCGATTCCTGGAGGTACCACAAATAAAATGATGAGTTTAACAACTCGGTACCTTAGCTCAGTCGGTAGAGCAATGGACTGAAAATCCATGTGTCCCTGGTTCGATTCCTGGAGGTACCACAAATATAATTGATGAGTTTAACAACTCGGTACCTTAGCTCAGTCGGTAGAGCAATGGACTGAAAATCCATGTGTCCCTGGTTCGATTCCTGGAGGTACCACAAAAAAGCACTTTAATTTTGAAGTGCTTTTTTAATTTCTGTGAAATATGTTTCTTCCTTTTTATTTCCGCTTTTAAGAATTAAAGGTCTTTGTATATCCCATTTATTTTAATCATCAAAACACTTGGAGAATTAAAATAAATATTGAGAGATTTGTATTTTTCAACAGAATTTAAACTGTCTGTTTGAAATCCTTTACTTACTTTCACATTTTAAAAATAAACTACCTTCACGCGGTTTCCAGGTTCCTTTTGTATATTGAGTACAAGCTTTGTATAAATATGTATTATCTTCATACAAACTTAAGTGTTCAACTAAATCACCGAAACATTATGATACAGAATGTTTATCATAATAGTTTTTGGAGGTGTATATATCAGTGGATAAGCAGACTTTTGATCAATACTGTTACAAGATGAGATTAGAAAAACAACATAGATAGTTAAGGTTTTTCTAAAAAAAATCATCTTAAAATATTTACGATTCTTTCGAAGGCCTTGCCTTTTGTGTTTTATTCAGGATAATAGAAAGTAAAATATAGAAACCAATAATTACTGGAATGGCTTCAAATTGAATAAACAATAATAGGAGTGCACAAATACCGAGGAACAACAAAGTAACTTTGTTTTCACTAAGGTTCTTATTCTTGGTTTTTAAAGAAAAAAGCGGAATTTCTGCATTCATGATATAAGCACTAAATAAGCTGATAAAAACTAAAACGTATGGGTTGCTAAAAACCTCAAAAACAAAATCACTAGAAGTATTGGCGGTAATCATGGGAATACTCAAAACAAATAAAGTATTTGCCGGTGTGGGCAATCCAATGAAACTATCTGTTTGTCTGGTGTCGATGTTGAATTTTCCTAAACGAAGACAAGCGCCTAAAGTAATAATAAAGCCAATAAAAGGTACCAGTTTCATATAAAAGGTATCGTCGGTGATCATGTACAATTCGTTGTTTTGCTGAATATGAGAAAGCATCTGGTACATGACCACACCAGGAACTACTCCGGATGTTACCATATCGGCAAGAGAATCCAATTGAACTCCTAAAGGGCTTGAAACCTTTAGCACACGCGCAGCGAAACCGTCCCAAAAATCTAAAAATATTCCAATGCAAGTCCATAAAAAAGCCATTTGTAAATTATCGTCAAATGCATAGACCAAGGCAATCATGCCAGCTAAAAGATTAAAAAGTGTAATCGTATTAGGAATATGTTTTTTTATTTCCATTAAATTCTATATTTTTATTTTGTGAAACAAATTTAAACAGTTTCTGACTATTAAAAGTTTTTATGTTGTAAATTTTTGTAATCTTTGTAAAAAATAAATTCTGTGAAAAAATCACTATATATATTGCCTTTGCTTTTGTGTGCGACATTTGTCAAGGCACAGACTGCCCGGAAATATTCCAACGAGTTTTTAAACATCGGTGTGGATGCGGCTGCTTTTGGGATGGCAAACAGCGTAATCGCTCAAACCGAAGATGTAAATTCGGGTTATTGGAATCCCGCTGGATTAATCCACTTGCAAGATAAGCAAATTAGTTTGATGCATGCAAGTTATTTCGCCAATATTGCTCAATACGATTATGTCGCTTTTGCAATGCCTGTGGATGAGAAAAGTGCATTGGGAATTTCGATACTGCGTTTTGGTGTGGACGACATCATGAATACGACCGAATTAATCGACCAAAACGGTGTGATAGACTACAATCGAATTTCGTTGTTTTCTGCGGCAGATTATGCTTTTAATATTTCATATGCTCGTCAACTTTCTATCGAAGGCTTATCTTTGGGAGCCAATGCCAAGGTGGTACGACGCATTATAGGTGAATTTGCAAAATCATGGGGATTTGGTATTGATGTAGGTCTACAATACCATACGGAATATTGGAAATTTGGAGCTATGGTTCGAGATATTACAACAACTTATAATGTATGGAACATCAATGAAGCAGAGTTTGATAAAATTCAAAATGCTGTGTCGGGACAAAATCAAACCTTACCAGAAACTACCGAGCTCACTTTGCCTAAATTGCAATTAGGTGTCGCGAGAGATTTTGCTTTCAACCAACAATTTGTGTTGACCGCTGCTGCTGTCTTGCATACTGAATTTTATGAAACCAATGCACTTCTCTCTACTTCAGCTTTCAGTATTCAACCTTCTGTTGGTTTTGAATTTGGTTACGATCAAATGGTGTTTATACGTGCGGGGGTGGGCAATTTTCAAAATGAATTACAAATAGATGATTCGAGAAATGTTTCGTTTCAACCCAATATTGGGCTTGGCTTTAAATACAAAGGAATTCAAGTGGATTACGCTTTGACAGACATCGGCGATCAAAGTGCTGCCTTATATTCCAATATTTTTTCATTAAAATTAGATTTAGCAACTTTCAAAAAATAAGATGAGAAGAAGACAAAATATCTTGAAACAACAAATACTCCTTTGGATTTGTTGTTTTTCTTTTTTTATGCTAAAAGCACAACCACAATATTTGTCGGAAAAGGCAGAAATAAGTGTGTTAACTTGTGGAACAGGGGCGGAACTTTACTCGTTATTTGGGCATACAGCACTGAGAGTTAAAGATATAGAGCAGCAGATAGATGTGGTTTATAATTGGGGGATGTTTGATTTTAAGACAGAAGGCTTTTATTCCAAATTTGTTAAAGGAGATTTGATGTATTATCTTGATGTGGACCGATTTAATGACTTTATTTATCATTATACACTTGATAATAGAGAGGTTGTCGAACAACAATTGGATTTAACATATGAACAAAAGTTGAGAATTTGGGAAGAAATCAATCAGCAGTTGCAAAGCGAGCGACGTTTTTATACTTACGAATTTATTAAAAACAATTGTACAACAAAGGTTGTAGATGTTTTAAATGGCGTTTTGGAGGAAGTCTTGCCGGTAGATTTTCCCTCCAATCAACATTCGTATCGATTTATTTTGAACGAGGGATTAGATCGACATTATTTTGAAAAGTTGGGAATCAACTTGTTGTTTGGTGCTTCAACCAATAAAGATAATGAGTTGATTTTTTTACCGATAAAATTAAAAGATGCCCTTGCTTACAATCAGAAGTACATAAAATCACAAAAGGTTATTAATAAAGTTGATGTTTTGCCTTCTAAATGGTGGAACAGCATCTATTTTTTATGGGGTTTAGTTCTTATTTTGACTATGGGCAGTCGCTTTAAAAAAGGACTTTGGATTTATTTTTTATTGACAGCAATTTTAAGCGTTTTTTTATTTACAATAGGCTTTTATACACATCATGTAGAACTACGCCATAATATTTTAATATTATTTTTTAATCCTTTTTATCTATTGTTCTTTTATATAAAGTTAAGAAAAATATTCTTCGCAGCTCTTATTCTATCTCTCATTAGCTTGATTTTAATGGGTTGGGAATTGTTTTATGTACTTTCTCCTTTAGTTGTCCTCCATGGTGTCTATATAATGGCATTGTTTTTGATGCAGGTTAAAAAAAATAATAGAGAAGAATGTTTGACTTTTTTAAAAAGACCAAGATACGATTAAAGGATCTTATACCTCCTGGGAGTGTTGATATTCACTCGCATATCATTTATGGAATGGACGACGGTGCGAAGGATTTAAAAGACACCGTTTTTTTAATTAATAAATTAAAAAGCTTTGGATTTGAACAATTCATTGCTACTCCACATACAACACCATTGGTTTGGGAAAATTCAAAAGAAGGTATTTTAGCACAGTATGACAAAGTACTTTTAGAAACGGGCAAATCGACTAACCAATTGCGAGTGGCTTCAGAGTATTTAATGGATGATTCTTTTTTTAAGCGTCTCGAAAATGAACGTTTACTAACATTAAAAGACAATTATGTTTTAGTCGAAATGTCATATATTAATCCGCCCATCCAGTTGTATGAAATCATTATGCAATTGATATCAGACGGTTATGTGCCGATTCTGGCTCATCCGGAACGATACAATTTTTATAAAAATGACTACGAGAGTTTTAAAAGATTGAAACAAGCAGGTTGCCTTTTTCAGTTAAACCTATTGAGTGTGACGGGGTATTATGGAAGTGGTATTGCTGAAGTAGCGGATTATTTATTGAAACAAGGAATGTATGATTTTGTTGGATCCGATGTGCATCACACCAGACATATTATGGCTTTTTCAAATGAGGTGGTTACAAAAAATGTTCAGGCTTTAGAGTCTGTGATACAGAAGAATGATTTTTTTAAGATTTAGTAAATAATGTGATTATAAAAAAAGGTTGCTTATCAAGCAACCTTTTTTATCTTCCTATATTTAAAAAATACCTAATATTTTTTTCCATAAAGGTTTCTCTGCAGCTTTTGAGCCATAGCCATAGCCATAGCCGTAGCCATAACCCTTTGTAACATCAGAGTCATTGAGTACAATAGTCAATTTGTTTAACTTGTTTTCCTTGTACAATTCGTTAGGAATTCGCAACATTTCTTTATCTATTTTATTAGCTCTCACTACATAGACCGTTGCATCTGCATATTTTGCAATCAGCAATGTATCTGAAACAAGGCTTACTGGTGCTGTATCTACAATTATATAATCATAATATTGTTTTAACTCATCAAACAACTCTTTGATTCGATTGCTCATTAATATCTCTGTAGGGTTTGGTGGAACAGACCCAGAAGATAAAACATCAAAGTTTTTATACCCTTCTACTGGTAATATATATTCATTTAAAGGCTTGTTGTTACTTAAAATATAATTACTTACTCCTAGCGGATTTACTTTCATGTATTCGTAAATTTTAGGATTACGTAAGTCCAGTCCCATAAGTAGTACCTTTTTATCAGAAAGTGAAAAGGTAGCAGCTAGATTTGCAGACACGAATGTTTTTCCTTCTCCAGAAACCGTTGAGGTAACAAATATGACCTTGCATTGATCCTCTTTTTTTTCAGTTAAAATAAAATCGAGGTTTGTTCTTACAATTCGAACAGCTTCTGCAGCACTAGAGCGACTACTGATTTCTATTAATTCATTGCTTGATTCTGAAGTAGGGATGTCTCCCAAAAATGGTATGTTAGAGTTTTCTGTAACATCAAATCTTGTTTTGATTTTAGTGTCCAAAAGGTTTTTAATATATATAACAATGAATGGAACTAAGGCGCCTAAAATCAAAGCTGCTAAAAAGATTATCATTGTTTTTGGTGCAACAGGCTTGTTGTTTGTTATTGCTTTGTCGATGACTTTAGCATTTGTATCTGTGGCAGCTAAGGTAATGTTGGTTTCCTCTCTTTTTTGGAGTAAAAACAAATAAAGTGCTTCCTTTACTTTTTGTTGACGATCAATCATTCGAAATTCACGTTCTTGGCGAGGAACTTGTGCTAATTTTGACTGCATTTCGCTTTCTTGTCGTTCATAGTCTTTTTTAATAATTTGAAGTGAACTTAAACTACGCTTCAAACTAGCAGATAAGTTGTTTTTCAAAGAGCGGATTTGTTCTTCTACCATTTGATATTCCAAGTTGGAATCTGTAGCACTATGTGCCATGCGTTGTTTATCCAAAATCAATTGATTGATTTCTTTAATGAGGTTTTCTGAAGAAGCATCATCTTTGAGAAACCCTGACGGAACCAAATCATCGTATTTGGTCTTGGAAACGTGGTTGATGATTTCCGAGACGATATTAATATTTATTTCGTTTTCTAGGAGCGCACGCTCTACTTCTGAAAGTTTGTCTAAGTAAATCTTAACTTCGGTTTGAATATCCGAAAGGTTATGAGTGTTTTTATAGCCTTCAACTTCAGATTCTACATCACCCAATTCACTGGCAATAATGTCTAAACGTTCCGATATGAAATTGGAAGTGTTTTCTGAAATATAACGTTTGTCTTTAATACCTGACAAGTTGTAGTTATAAACCAAGGCATTCAAAAAGTCAGCTGCTTTTTCGGGGGTGTGATCAATTATTGATAATTCTACTACGCTTGAAGTTTTACTGGTCGGAGCGATATTTAAACGCCTCTGAAAGTTTTCAGCCTGTCTAGTTTTAGGGAAAATGTTGATTTGAATCTCGCTTAAGTCAATGATAGATAGCCTGTTTACTATGAAGTTCCCAAGTTCAGAAGCAATGTTAGATCCAAAGTTGTAATTACCTAACTTTAGGTCGTCGATAATAACTGAAAAACCAGAATCAGTAAAGTTATTAAGTGTTATGAAAACGGTTTCTGAAATATTTTCATTGTACCAAATTACTTCAATGGGACTTTTTTTGTATAAATCAACTGCAACAATTCCTGTATTGTCTATGTATTTAATATTTAAATTTAAAGAATCTAAGGTGTTGTGAATTAAGGTTCTTGATTTTAGAATTTCGATCTCGTTTTCTATGTTGTTTTTTCCTCCACCTAGGATACTCATTTCTGAGAATGCAGAAAGCTGATTGGCTAAATCATTGCTTTTTTCATCTTTGATTAAAATTTTGGTAGCTATATTGTAACTTTTTGGGGTAAATCTAACGTATATCACCGCACAGATTAAAGCCAAAAACACACTTATTACAAACCAACGCCAGTGTATTAAGTATTTTAATATTTCTTCTTTAAGATTAATAGTGCTTTCTTTTTCTTCCATCATGATGTTACTTTCTAGTGTTTGTGAGTATTAGCGCAGTAGTTGTTAATAATAATGAAATAGCAGTCATATAAATAGATACGTTTGGTCCTACAGCCGATGAGTTGATTCGGGTTTTATTGGGTTCAACGTAAACTATATCGTTTTGTTTAAGATAATAGAAATCGGAATTCATAAAGTCGGATTTGGTTAAATCGACTCTATATGTTTTCAAAGTTCCTTCTTCTTCTCGAGTAATTAAAATATTATTTCTATTTCCATAAGAGGTTAAATCTCCTGATAGAGTCAGAGCCTCAAGCAAGGTGATGCGTTCAGAAGCAATAGTATGCACCCCAGGTCTATTTACTTCACCATTAACAGTTACTTTAAAGTTCATGATTCTAAGATTGATGATAGGATTTTTTACATCAATTGAAATCTGAGCTTTTAAATAATCAACTATTTCGTCTTTTGTTTTTCCACCAACATTGACCTTTCCAAGTACTGGGAAATCGATAATACCTTTTTGATCTACTAAATACAGTTGCTGTTGTCTTTGACCACCACTAGATTGATTGGTTGGATTTACGGTCAAATCGGTCATTAGATTGTAAGGAGCTGCAGCTCTTGGGTCGTGAGCAGATACGATGATCATCAATAAGTCATCGGGTTTGATAGTGGTTTCAAACTTTATATCAGAAAATTCTTGACGGTCTATATCTTGATAATAAACAATCTTTTCTCTTGATACACAGGATGACATTAAAATGACAGCCAGAACAGTGGGTAGTATTAGTTTCTTTTTCATATTTCTATTGATCAAGTTTTTCAAACGATGAGTTTAAACTAACAAATTCAGGCACTATTTTTTTCATTGTAGCAACTGTTTCCATTATTTTAAAGGATGAGGCTTGTTTTTTCAACTCATCTATTTGCTGTGTTATGTATTCGTAATCTTCATGTATGTCTTGCGCAATCATTATCTTTTCATGATGTGTAGGTAGCGTTGTTGACGTATCGTTTAACAGTTCTTCGTACAACTTTTCCCCAGGGCGTAATCCAACAATTTCGATTTCGATGTCCTCGTTAATTTCTAAGCCGGCTAATTTAATCATTTTTTTTGCCAAATCAATTATTTTAACTGGTTTTCCCATATCAAAGATATATATCTCGCCTCCTTTACCCATTGAGCCAGCTTCAAGCACCAATTGGCAAGCTTCGGGAATGGTCATAAAGTAACGTATAATGTCCGGGTGTGTGATGGTTATCGGACCTCCATTTTCGATCTGCTTTGTAAATAAGGGAACAACCGAACCGTTAGATCCCAAAACATTTCCAAAACGCGTCGTGATGTATTTTGTTGTTTCGTTAGTTTCGTTCGCAAGCTTTTTTGCCAAAGACTGAACGTATTTTTCGGCAATTCTTTTGCTTGCTCCCATTACATTACTTGGGTTTACTGCCTTGTCTGTTGAGACCATAACGAAACGTTCTGCTTTATATTTAAGTGCCAAATCTGCCATGTGTTTGCTACCCAATACATTTGTGAAAATAGCTTGTTGAGGGTTTGCTTCCATCAATGGTACATGTTTATATGCAGCAGCGTGGTAAATAATGTCGGGTTGATAATCATCAAAAACCTTTTCAATACAAGGTAAGTTTCTTACGTCTGCAATAATTGAAATAATTTCAGCTTTTGTACTGTGTTTTGATATTTCAAGAGTGATTTGATGTAAAGGAGTTTCGGCTTGATCTAATAGAATTAGTTTTTTAGGGTTAAATGAAGCCACTTGCCAGACGATTTCACTTCCAATTGATCCCGCTGCACCAGAGACTAAAACAGTTTTTCCTTTAATTTGTTCAGATAAAGCACTATTACTAATTTCGATGGGTTTGCGCTCCAATAAATCCTCGATTTTGATTTTTCTAATATTTGAAACAACCTTTTTCTGGTTAGTTATGTCAGTAAGTTGAGGTAAGTTATACACCTTAATATTATAGTCTATACAATCTTCAATTATTTCTAATTTGTCCTTTTTAGGTAAAGTGTCTTCGGCAAATATCAAAGTATTAGCCCCCAAAGACCGAACCAAAATAGACACTCTGCGTGTTTGAGAAATGATTGGTAGGTTTAAAAGTGTATTATGCGAATTTTTAGAGCTAGGGTTGATGAAACCTTGTACTTTGTGTTTTTTCGGGACTTCGGCATTTAATGCGTTGGCAACAGCTAGAGCACGTTCGCCGCTTCCATAAATGACCACGTTGGTTTGATGTGTTTTCTCTGTGTATTCTGTAAAAAAATCAAAAGCTAGCTTCACTATTAACCTAAAAACGAGTAGGTTAATAAAGGTTAAGAAAATGAATATGAATAGTGCTGTTGTTAGGAATAACTTATCTTTCATTATATATTCAATACATAAATTGAAAATATACAAGATAAAAAAGGCAAGCGCTTCAATAAAAAACAATTTTGCGGCATCGATGACTGTTGTATGTCGTATAATACCTGTAAAAGGCTTGTAATAAAAAAAAAGTAGAAAATGAATTAAAAAAAACGCTCCAAAAGCCAAAAATGGATGACCAGAGGGAGTTACATCAATACCGATACCTTTGAGAATAAGAAAACTAAAGATGGCAGAAGAGATGACAATAAATAAATCTATTGAAAAAATTATCCAGCGTGGTAAATATTGAATACTTTTTAGATTGGTAACTTTGTTTTGTATGTATTTTGTCAGACCCATTCCTCTTTCAGAAAATCTTTTATGTACTTTGCGAAATTACAATAAATAACGATTAAATCTAATTTAGCTTGTGAATTTTTTTTAGAAGTTTTAAAACTGAATTTTCTTTTTTCTCAGTTCAAAGTTTTGCCCCAAATAAACTTTTCGTACCATCTCATCTTCAGCCAATTCTTCAGGTATACCAGCTTTAAGAATTCCTCCTTCAAACATGAGGTAGGTCTTGTCTGTGATAGCTAAGGTTTCTTGTACATTGTGGTCGGTAATCAAAATACCTATATTTTTATTTTTTAATTGCGCTACGATTCGTTGAATGTCCTCCACTGCCACTGGATCAACACCGGCAAAGGGTTCGTCCAATAAAATGAATTTTGGGTCGGTTGCTAAAGCTCGAGCAATTTCAGTCCTTCTACGTTCCCCGCCTGATAATAAATCACCTCTATTTGTACGGATATGTTGCAAACTGAACTCATCAATTAAAGATTCCATTTTAGCGATTTGTTCTTTTTTAGAAAGTTGAGTCAACTGCAGTACAGATAGAATGTTGTCTTCGATGCTCAACTTCCTGAAAACAGAGGCTTCTTGCGCCAAGTATCCAATTCCATGCTGCGCACGTTTATACATTGGAAAGTTGGTGATGTTTAAGTTGTCTAAGTAAATATTGCCGGAATTAGGCTTTACTAATCCAACTATCATGTAGAAAGAAGTGGTTTTTCCAGCGCCATTAGGGCCTAATAACCCCACAATTTCTCCTTGATTTACTTCTACAGAGATGCCTTTTACTACTTCCCGACCTTTATAGGCTTTTATTAAATTTTCGGCTCTTAATTTCATTAGACTCTATGTTGTTACTTTGTTGGATTGCTTTTTTAGATTGTGTTTAGTGATTATTTTAGCAATAAAAATACTTGCTTCGTAGAGCAATACCAACGGTATTGAAATAATGATTTGACTGATAACATCAGGCGGTGTTACAATTGCTGCCACTATTAAAATCAATACATAAGCATATCTTCGGTATTCTTTCAAGAAACTATCGGTTATCAAACCTAAATACGTCAAGAAGAAAATGATAATTGGCAATTCAAAAATCAAACCCGTCGCTAATGAAGTGGTTTTTACCAAGCTGATGTATGAATTGATGTCAATTTGGTTTTCAATAATATCGCTGACGGTAAAGTTACTCAAAAAATTGATTGAAAGTGGAACTAAAACATAATATCCAAAAAGTACACCAAGAAAAAATAAAATACTTGATACGACCAAGAAGGTTTTGGCGTGTTTTCGCTCGTTCTTGTATAGCGCTGGGCTGATAAATTTCCAAAATTCCCAAAGAACGTAGGGGAACGCTAAAATGAATCCAACAGTCAAACTGGTCCAAATCATCACAGATAATTGGCCTTCCATAGTTCGGTTTTGTATCACAAACGGTAGCTCTTTGTTGCAAAATGATTTGTCTAAATTAAATTGGTTTGCAATTTCACAAAAGAATTGATAGGTAATAAAATCACCCTCTTTTGGTCCGAAAATAATTACATCGAAAATAAATTTATTAAAAAATACAGCAATTACTGCTGCAATTATAATAGCGATGCTGCTGCGAACCAACAGCCATCTCAGCTCTTCTAAATGCCCCAAAAAAGACATTTCTTTGATGTTTTTTTTACCTTTCACGATACAATTCCTTCTTTTAATATGTCGTGCAAATGAATAATACCTGCATAATTGTTTTTATTGGTCACCACAAGTTGTGTTATCGAATGTGCTTCCATCAAGTTTAAAGCATCTTCTACTTTTGTATGAAGATCGATGGATTTAGGGTTTTGTGTCATGATTTGTTCTGCTTTGATGGCACCCAAGTCCGTTGTTTTTTCCAACATTCTTCTGATGTCACCGTCGGTGATGATTCCTGTGATTTGGTTGTCTTCCACTACAGCTGTGACGCCCAGTCTTTTGTTTGAAATTTCAAAAATCACTTCTTGAATGCTTGAAGAAGGTGCAACTTTAGGTGCGTTTTTAAAATCTAGTATGTCTTCTATACGCAGCAATAGCTTTTTGCCTAGTGCTCCTCCAGGATGAAATTTGGCAAAATCTTCGGCTGTGAATCTTTTTAGCTCCATTAGCGCAACTGCCAAAGCGTCACCCAGTGCTAACTGAACGGTGGTACTTGTGGTAGGAGCTAGGTTATTCGGATCTGCTTCCCGTTCCACATAAGCATTGAGTATGAAATCGGCATTTTTTCCCAAAAAAGAAGCTTTGTTGCCAGTCATTCCTATTAAGGTATTACCGTCCCGTTTTAATAATGGGGTTAAAATTTTAATTTCGGGACTGTTTCCACTTTTCGAAATACACAAAATCACATCTTCTTTGGTCAACATTCCTAAATCTCCATGAACAGCTTCGGCAGCATGCATAAAAAGCGACGGAGTACCTGTTGAGTTTAAGGTGGCAACAATTTTCTGCCCAATGTGCGCACTTTTGCCGATTCCTGTTATAACTAACCTTCCTTTTGATAGAAAAATTGCCTTTACGGCTTCAGAAAAATTATCGTCTAATAGTTCTATTGTTTTTATAATAGCCTTGCTTTCAAAACTTAAGGTTTTGGTGGCAGAAGATAGGATGTCGAAATTATTTATCAAAACAGATTCGTATTAAGTTATTGCAAATATAAAAAGAAATATGTATCTTTATGTTTTGCAAATTTAGATAAAATAGCCTAAAAAAATCATGAAATCTATCGAAATCGACTTACATAAAGAGTTAAAGAAATATTTCGGGTTTGATCAGTTCAAAGGATTACAAGAACAAGTGATCAAAAGTATTATTTCCGGAGCCAATACTTTTGTGATTATGCCGACTGGAGGAGGGAAGTCCTTATGTTATCAATTACCTGCTTTGGCGCTTGAAGGAACAGCAATCGTTGTTTCGCCGTTGATAGCTTTGATGAAAAACCAAGTGGATGTCATTCGTGGATTATCCAGTGAAATTGGAGTTGCCCATGTTTTAAATTCATCTTTAACTAAAACCGAGATCAATAAAGTTAAGGAAGACATTACAAACGGAATTACCAAGCTGTTGTATGTGGCTCCAGAATCATTGACAAAAGACGAATACGTTGGTTTTTTGAATACAGTACCACTTTCATTCATTGCAATTGACGAAGCGCATTGTATTTCTGAATGGGGACATGATTTTAGACCCGAATACCGTAATTTAAGAAGTATTATCCGTAAATTAGGAGACATTCCAATTATTGGGCTTACAGCCACTGCCACTCCAAAAGTCCAAGAAGATATACTGAAAAACCTAGAAATCCCAGGCGCAAATGTTTTTAAAGCTTCGTTTAATAGACCCAACCTTTATTACGAAGTACGTCCAAAAAACAAAGATATAGAGACACAAATCATTAAGTTTATCAATCGGTTCAAAGGAAAATCTGGAGTAATTTACTGTTTAAGTCGTAAAAAAGTTACCGAAATTACACAGGTACTGCAAGTAAACGGAGTTTCTGCCGTTGCCTATCATGCTGGTCTCGATTCTAAAACCCGTGCTCGACATCAAGATATGTTTTTGATGGAAGAGGTGGATGTAGTTGTAGCAACTATCGCATTTGGTATGGGAATTGATAAACCCGATGTTCGGTTTGTGATTCATCATGATATTCCAAAATCCTTAGAGAGTTATTACCAAGAAACAGGTAGAGCTGGACGAGATGGTGGAGAAGGATATTGTGTGGCTTTTTATTCTTATAAAGACATCGAAAAATTGGAGAAATTCATGACCGGAAAACCTTTGGCCGAACAAGAAATTGGTTATGCTTTGTTACAAGAGGTGGTTGCGTATGCCGAAACTTCCATGTCGCGTAGAAAGTTTTTGTTGCATTATTTTGGTGAAGAATTTGATGAAATTAATGGAGAGGGCGCAAATATGGACGATAACTCCCGCTACCCTAAACCAAAAACAGAAGCCAAAGATCAGGTGGTTTTACTCTTGAAAACGATCGAAGAAACCAAACAAGTTTATAAGTCCAAAGAGATTATTTTTACACTTTTAGGAAAAATAAATGCAATCATTAAATCTTATAAAACAGATACGCAAAAAATATTTGGAAAAGGAAAGGATTTTGATGATAAGTATTGGATGGCGTTGATTAGACAGGTGCTTGTAAGTGGTTTTATTTCAAAAGATATAGAAACCTATGGCGTTTTAAAATTAACTTCGGCGGGTAAATCGTTTTTGAAAAGCCCAACTTCTTTCATGATGACAGAAGACCATGATTACGATAGTGATGAAAACACAGGTGTTGCAAATAACAATAAACAGGTTAATGTTGCTGATGAAGTTTTGGTCGGTATGTTGAAAGATTTACGTAGAAAAGTAGCCAGAAAAATGGGAGTACCACCTTTTGTGGTTTTTCAAGACCCTTCTTTTGATGACATGGCACTTAAGTATCCAATTAATTTGGAGGAACTGGCTACGGTTCATGGTGTTAGTGAAGGAAAGGCTAAGAAATACGGCAAGGAGTTTGTAGCTCTGATTGCTCAATATGTTGAAGAAAATGAGATCATTAGACCAGATGACCTTATTGTGAAATCAACCGGAGCAAACTCATCCTTAAAGCTTTATATTATTCAAAGCATCGACAGAAAGTTGTCGCTCGAAGATATTGCTTCGGCAAAGGATTTGGATATGGATGCTCTTTTGAAAGAAATGGAACAAATTGTTTATTCAGGAACTAAGCTGAATATTGGTTATTGGGTTGAAGAGATTCTGGATGAAGAACAGCAAGACGAAATAAATGATTATTTTATGGAAGCTGAATCAGATTCAATCGAAGATGCTTTAGAAGAATTTGATGGTGATTACGATTATGAAGAACTTCGATTGATGCGTATTAAATTCATTAGTGAGCTTGCAAATTAAGAGGTTAACTTCTTCAAGTAATCAGTATTGTTAAAATATATAAAGAAAAAGGAGGTTTCGAAACCTCCTTTTTCTAGTTTAAACCTATTAGACTGTAGCAGAATACAATTCGCCACGATGAGGTCTTAAAACATCACGCAATCTAATCATTAGATCGTTGTTGACTACGATAAAAGCAATCGCATGCATTTCGTTTATTGCTTCAAAGCCAGTAGTTTTAATGGGCAATAGTTCGTTTTGTATGAATTCTTTTAAATGAATTTCTTGATGTTCAGCGGTTTTTAACGCGTCGGGACCTCTAAAATCCCAAATGAGTTTTATTTGTCTTTCCATTGGTTTTTTTGGTAAATTTACAATTTCATTTTTAAAAAAAAACTATAAACCTGAGTTCGATTATAAAATTGAGATTCATATTTCAATAAATGAGTGAGATACGAGTGTTTTTTAGAAAGAAATAGCGGGCTATTTCGAGTAAAAAGACGAAGTAGGTTGCCATTTATTGGAAAGTTTATTAAAAAATCATTTTTCATTACTTATGATTCTAATAATCAGCGGTATGATTCCAAGAGAAGAATCGAACTCAGGTTTTGAGCAGTAATTTGACATCACACGCGTCTGGGTGCATAATGCATAAAGAGTTTCATATCTGGATGTTATTGCAGCCAACTGTGTTGCGCCTACACAACCGGTATGATTAGGGGCACTTGCAGTTTCGAGCCAATTGATACTAGTACTGCTTGAACCACAAACAAAAATTTGTGCTATGATTTCATAATTGAACGTGTGATTAAAAAAATCTTGCGATTCTGTTGTTACAGAATTTTCAATTTCTATGTTCAATTTTTCTGATTTAATTTCTTTTTCGTCATTACTGGCAAAAGAAATCATAGAACCAAGAACGAATACGCTCATTTAATTACTATATTTTTTTGGAAAAACACGGATTTATTTCTGCTAAAAAAAATTTTATTGTTAATTGTTTCTATATTAGAAAATTCTATTTATAATTGTATGTTTTATGAGCTTAGCTATTTGGCAATCAAAATATTTTTCATATATTAGCATAAATGCAAAAAGTAAAAAAATGAAAAAGAATATTCTATTAATAGCCATAAGCTTTTTATCTTTCAATAGTTTAAAAGCACAAATAATATATAACGAAGACTTTGAAACTTTTACTATTGGCAATGTAAGTACTTCTTCTGACGGACAAACCCCGGGGCAAGGCGGTTGGTTTGTTGCTTCAAGCCTTACACAACAAAGTTCAGCAATGTCTTTTGAAAACTTATTTCAAATAGAAAGCGAGTCTGTAAAAGGAAAAGTTATTACAATGGCACCGCACCCATATCCTTATGCCATAGGTAATACGTCTATTAGGAAAGATTTTAATATGGTAATAACGAATCGCACAAACGGAAACGATGTTATTAAATTCGAAGTGGATTTTTACACAGCGCAACAAGCTACTAACCCGTTAAGCAGTTTTATTGATTTTGGGTTAAGTAAAATTTATAATATTAACACCGCTGATTCGAAGGTCATTGCCGGGTTTAATTACGACAGTAATACAGGTGAGTTAAAAGGGACTCATTACGATGAAACTTCTTCAGTTATATATCAATTTAACCTTGGAGACAATAACCAACCTTTAATAGTGCCTTTTAATACGTGGGTGCATTTTGTGGTTTATGCCGATTATATCAACAATAAAGTGGTTTATGAAATACCTTCTTTGAATATTTTTGTAGAAAGAGATTTTTTTATAGATGTGCCTTACCCAACTAATATAAGTAATTATGTACCCGAATCATTTTCGGCAATAACTTATTTGTCAGAGCAAACGAATGCCACATTGCCAACCTATAAATTTGATAATTTGAAAGTAACTGCTCTTGATCAGGTTTTAAGTACTAACGAAGTCTTGTCTAATCAGTTTAATTTGTATCCTAATCCGGCAATAGATTTGGTTACAATCACTAATCGAGAAAACATAACTGTAAAGCAAATTAGAATATACGATGTAGCGGGGAAATTAATGGATACCCAAAACTTTGAAAACAAAGCAGAAATACAATTAACTGTCGGAAAGTTAACTCCAGGAACATACTTACTCCATCTACAAACAAATGAGGGCTCGGCGGTAAAAAAACTAATTAAAAACTAAAGATAAAAGAAAATAACAGATTTAAGCTGCTTCATCAAAACCACACAGGTTTTAAAAACTGTGTGGTTTCTTTATTTAGATAAAATGTTTGCCAATAATATCCATTAAAAGTCGGAGAAATTGGTAATTTTGCTTGTATGATGTTATCCGTGCATCTGTGGTAGAAAAAAAGAGCAGTTTCGCGGAGAATTTAATTTGAAACATTTAACCTGAAACAAAATTTATAATGGAATTAAAATTAACACGTCCGATTTGTTTTTTCGATTTAGAAACAACGGGAATTGATGTAGCAAAAGATCGGATTGTAGAAATAGCGATATTAAAAGTTTTTCCCAACGGAAACAAAGAAAGTAAAACATGGTTGGTAAACCCTACCATTCCCATTCCTGCTCATAGTACGGCAATTCACGGAATTACCAATGAGAAAGTTGCCAACGAACCTACGTTTAAAGAACTGGCATCGCAGGTTTATAACATGATAAAAGATTCGGATTTGGCAGGATACAACTCCGATCGATTCGATATTCCGTTGCTGGCAGAGGAGTTGTTGCGTGCCGATGTTGATTTCGATATGAAAAATCGCGTTTCGGTTGATGTTCAGACAATTTTCCATAAAAAAGAAGAACGCACACTAAGTGCTGCTTACAAATTTTATTGTAAAAAAACTTTGGAAAATGCGCATTCTGCAGCTGCAGATACCGAAGCAACTTATGAAATTTTAAAGGCACAATTAGATCACTACGACGATTTAGAAAACGATATGAAAGCTCTTTCAGTGTTTACAACTCGTAAAAAATCGGTAGATTTTGCCGGGTTTATCGCTTTAAATGAAGACGGGCAAGAAATTTTCACCTTTGGTAAGCATAAAGGTGCCTTGGTGGATGATGTTTTAGACCGCGAACCTGGGTATTTTGGCTGGATTCAAAATGCCGATTTTCCTTTATATACCAAAAAGGTTTTGACAGCTATTAAGTTGAGAAAATTGACAAATAAGTTTTAAAAAATGAAAATAATCTGCATAGGTCGCAATTATACGGATCACATCAACGAACTTTCAAACGAGGAACCTATTGAACCAGTTGTTTTTATGAAACCAGATACTTCTGTTTTAAATTTAGGATCTCCGTTTGTAATTCCTGAGTTTACTAATGAGGTGCATCATGAACTGGAAGTTGTAATTAAAATCAATAAAGTAGGAAAATATATTCAATCAAAATTTGCGTCTAAATATTACAGCCAAATTGGTTTAGGAATCGACTTTACAGCTCGTGACCTACAAGCAAATTTGAAACAAAATGGATTGCCTTGGGAAATTGCCAAAGGCTTTGATGGAGCTACTGTTTTGGGATCCTTTTTGGAAAAAAGTCAATTTAAAGATGTGCAAAATATCGCCTTCGAATTGTTGAAAAACGGAAATGTGGTTCAAACCGGAAATACAAAATATATGTTGTGGAAGATCGATGAGTTGATTGCCTACGTTTCTCAATACTTTACATTAAAAGTAGGAGATGTGATTTTTACGGGAACTCCTGCTGGTGTTGCAAAAGTGAACCCAGAGGATGTATTGGAAGGTTTCTTGGAAGGACAAAAAATGTTTAGTATAAAAGTGATGTAATGAAAGCAGTTATTGTTACTATTGGAGACGAGTTGTTGATTGGACAAGTCGTTGATACCAACAGTGTTTTTATTGGTCAACAGTTAGAAGCTATTGGTTGCTCGATTGTTGAAAAAGTTGCGATTTCTGATAAAGATCATTCTATTTTTGAGACCATGCGACGTTACCAAAATCAAGTAGATTTAGTGGTGCTTACTGGTGGTTTGGGACCTACAAAAGACGATGTGACAAAAAAAACTTTTGCTCGTTATTTTAATGATTCATTGCAATTGAATCACCAGGTTTTTGAACATGTTAAAAAAAGGATGGAGAAGTTTTATCAACGCCCCATTTCCGATGCGAATGTCCAACAAGCTTATCTTCCATCTAAAAGTGTGGTCTTGTTTAACGATGTGGGAACAGCTTCTGGTATGTTGATGAAAAAAGAAAAAACTACTTATGTCTCATTGCCTGGTGTGCCTTTTGAGATGAAGTATTTGGTTAGTAAAAGATTGTTGCCTTTTATACATGAAAATTTCGACTTGAATGCTATTGTGCATACAACTGTTTTGACTGTTGGTATCGGAGAAAGTTTATTGTCAGAAACGATTGCAACGTGGGAGGATAGTTTAACAAGTGTGGGAATTGATTTGTTTTATCTGCCACAACCTGGATTAGTACGATTGAGATTGAGTGCAGTTGGAAGTAATAAAAATAAATTAGTAGAACAGATTCAGGTTAAAATCGATGAATTGAAACGTTTGATTCCAGAAAATTATATTGGTATTTCAACAGCCGATTCTTTGATGGAAGAAGTGACTATGTTGTTAAAGATAAAGAAATTGTCCATCGCAACTGCAGAAAGTTGTACAGGAGGCGCTATCGCCAAAGAATTGACAACCGTGGAAGGGGCATCAACGTATTTTAAAGGAAGCGCAGTGACCTATGCCACTGAATCAAAAATAAAATTACTGGGAGTTCTCTCAAAAACAATTGAGAGCTATAGTGTGGTAAGTGAGCAAGTTGCACGTGAAATGGCAATCGGTGCAAGAGAGTTGTTTCAAACCGATTTAGCAGTTGCAACAACAGGAAATGCCGGACCATTAAAAGGGGATTCGGGTAAAGAAGTAGGTACGGTTTGTATCGCAATTGCCACCAATCATGAAGTTTTGGCTTTTACGTTTGATTTTGGTCAGCCACGTTCAAAGGTAATCGAAGCAACAGTGAATAAAGTTTGGTTCTTGCTTTATAAACTCCTTAGTTCTTAAAAAATGAGTTTGCAGTCTTACTGATTTATGAGGTTTGCAGCCATCAAAATCAGTTGGTTTTCTATGAATAATAAATTATTGAAGTTAGGGTAATTAAAATGAAAAGATTTCGGAAAATATTGTTTCCAATAGCTCTGCTTTACGGAGTAATTACCTCTGTGAGGAACTTTTTGTATGACCGAAACATCTTAAAATCAACTGTATTTGATATGCCTATTATTGCGGTTGGAAATCTTTCGGTGGGTGGAACTGGAAAAACACCTATGGTAGAATATCTTGTCCGATTATTTTCTCCACAGTATCGTTTGGTTACTTTGAGTAGAGGGTATAAACGTAAAAGCAAAGGGTTTTTGCTGGCTGCTGCTGACACGAAAATGGAGGAAATAGGAGATGAACCTTTCCAATATCATTCCAAATTTAAAAATATTGACGTAGCTGTTGCAATTGATAGAGTGGAGGGGGTGACAAAAACATTAGAATTTTTACCTGAAACCCATCTGATTTTATTAGACGATGCATTTCAACATCGACGGATTAAAGCAGGGTTTAATATTTTATTAAGTTCGTATAATGACTTGTTTTACAAAGATTATTTACTTCCGGTGGGGAATTTAAGAGAAAGTCGCTCTGGTGTTCAAAGAGCCGATATGGTCGTTGTTACCAAATGTCCTTCAAGGTTGAGCGTTGAAGAGATGAAAACAATTAAAAAAAATGTTGGACTTGCGCCTGAAAATATATTTTTTACTACGATCCAATACAGTACGGAAGTGTTTAATCAACAAGAGTCTATAAAACTTAAAGATCTGGCATCAGATTTTATTGCAGTAGCTGGTATTGCAAAGCCAAAATATTTTTATGAGTATTTAAAATGTCCAAAAGAAAACTGTCTCACTTTTCCCGATCATCATGCTTTTACGGAAAAAGAACTTGTGAAAATTCTTAATAAAGCCAACGGTAAAAAAATCATTACAACGGAGAAGGATTATATGCGTTTGCAAGGTCGTTTACCTGATAATCAATTGTATTATGTGCCGATTGAAGTACGCTTTTTAGAAGATGAATTTAGTTTTGTAGAAAAATTAAAAGCATTTATTACCCTTTATCAGCCTTAATATCGTTGAATTTCTATGTTGTATGTTTTTTGGCACTTTTAAGTTTAAATTTTCTTGAAGAAACCAATGCCATTTCCGATATGATAAATACTCCGCTGAGAAGTATCAATACAGTGATTATAATAAACCACATTAAGTACAACAATGTTTCTGGATGCTATTTATCCCCTTTTTGTAGGTTAAATGTGTTGATAATTAATTCGATAAAAGTGGTGGGTATGTGTTTTTTGTTTCCAGTTTCATCATTGTATAACGAGCTTGGAACGAATTCCAGAATCATTTTAGAACATAAGCCGCGCTATAAGATGCTATAAATTTACGAAATATACAAACTCCTTTTTTTTTTATCAATCAAATACCTACATTTGCATATAATTTTTTAACAACCCAATTTTTATTATACATAATTATGAGTACGATTGTAAAAATTCATGCACGCCAGATTTTAGATTCTCGCGGAAACCCAACAGTTGAGGTGGATGTGTTTACAGAAAACGGTTTCATGGGGCGGGCTGCTGTTCCTTCGGGTGCCTCTACTGGCGAACATGAAGCAGTAGAGTTGCGTGACGGTGGTAAAGACTTTATGGGCAAGGCCGTTTTGAATGCAGTTAAAAATGTAAACACCATTATCGCTGAACATGTTGTTGGATTCAATGTTTTTGAACAAAACGCAATCGATCAAGCAATGATTGAAGCCGACGGTACTCCAAACAAATCCCATCTTGGTGCCAATGCTATTTTGGGTGTTTCCTTAGCGGTTGCAAAAGCTGCAGCCAACGAATTAGGTTTGCCTTTGTATCGCTATATTGGGGGTGTTTCTGCTCATACTTTGCCGGTACCCATGATGAACATCATCAATGGAGGTTCACACTCTGACGCACCTATCGCATTTCAAGAGTTTATGATTATGCCGGTTTCTGCTTCAAATTTTACAGAGGCGATGAAAATGGGAACTGAAATTTTTCATCATTTAAAGAAAGTTTTAAACGATAGAAATTTGAGTACAGCCGTGGGCGACGAAGGAGGTTTTGCTCCAAATTTATCTGGAGGAACCGAAGATGCTTTGGATTCGATAAAATTGGCAGTGGAAAAAGCGGGTTATACTTTTGGAACAGATATTATGATTGCTTTAGACTGCGCTGCTTCTGAATTTTATGTAAACGGTACGTACGATTACAAAAAATTTGAAGGTGATTCAGGTAAAGTACGTACTTCCGAAGAACAAGCAAATTATTTGACCGAACTGTGTGAGAAATACCCGATTATCTCTATAGAAGATGGCATGTATGAAGACGATTGGTCGGGGTGGAATTTGTTAACAGAAAAAATTGGTGATAAGGTTCAATTGGTCGGTGATGATTTATTCGTAACCAATGTGACTCGATTGGAAAGAGGAATCAACGAGAATACCGCAAATTCTATTTTGATTAAAGTAAACCAAATTGGTACTTTAACCGAAACTATTGCTGCGGTAAATATGGCTCATAATGCGGGTTACACTTCGGTAATGTCTCATCGTTCAGGAGAAACAGAAGACAATACTATTGCAGATTTAGCAGTTGCTTTGAATTGTGGACAAATAAAAACAGGTTCTGCGTCGCGTTCAGATCGTATGAGTAAATACAATCAATTATTGCGCATCGAAGAAGAGTTAGGAATAGTAGCTTACTATCCGCAAATGAAAGCTTTTAAAGTTAAGAAATAATTAAAAATTGAATAAAGAGCCACAAATCTGTGGCTTTTTTCAATATGATAATTTAGGTTGTTTTTGCTAATGTTTTATGATAAAAAACAGGTTAAATATAGTGATTTAGTTCATTGTTTTTAAAAAACACAGGTGTTTATGCGATGAAAACAGAACTAAAATTCAATATATAAAAATGAATTCGATTAATTTTTTGTTCAAAATTATTTTAAAAGAAAAAAAATTAGTAAATTCGCCGTTAGCAAATTAAAAATAAAAAAATATATGTCTAAGACTGCCACTATAGAAATTAATGGTAAAAAAGTAGAGTTGCCTGTGATTGTGGGCACAGAAAATGAAGTTGCTATTGATATTCAAAAACTAAGAGCATTAACTGGAGCGATTACATTAGATCCAGGCTACAAAAATTCAGGTTCTTGTGAAAGCGCCATCACTTTTTTGGATGGAGAAGAAGGAATATTAAGATATCGCGGTTATTCTATCGAAGATTTAGCCGAAAATGCACATTTTTTAGAAGTTGCTTATCTTATTATTTTTGGAGAGTTACCAGATGAACAACAGCTCGAAAAGTTTGAAAATGACATTCATAAACACACATTGGTCAATGAAGAGATGAAAACCATCATAGATGGCTTTCCTAAACATGCTCACCCAATGGGTGTATTAGCGTCTTTGACTTGTGCTTTGACTGCTTTTAATCCAAAAGTTGTCAATGCAGATAGCGAAAAAGATATGTATGAGGCAGTGTGTAAAATCATGGGAAAATTCTTGGTTATTGCATCTTGGACATACAGAAAAACACAAGGTTATCCGTTGAATTACTACGACAATACAAAACCGTATGTTGAAAACTTTTTGCGTTTGATGTTTGAATTACCTACACAACCGTATAAAATAAACCCTGTGGTTTTGAATGCCATCGATAAATTATTTATTCTACACGCTGATCACGAGCAAAACTGTTCGACTTCTACCGTGCGTATGGTAGGCTCATCTCATGCAGGTTTGTTTGCCTCTATTTCTTCGGGTGTTTCTGCACTTTGGGGACCTTTACACGGAGGAGCTAACCAAGCAGTTTTGGAAATGTTGGAAGAAATTCAAAAAGATGGTGGAGATTCAGATAAATTTTTGGCGAAGGCTAAAGATAAAAACGACCCTTTCCGATTGATGGGATTCGGACATCGTGTGTATAAAAATTTCGACCCACGTGCACGTATCATCAAAAAAGCTGCCGATGAAGTATTAGCTGACTTAGGTGTTGAGGATCCGATTTTGAAAATAGCTAAGGATTTAGAAGAAAAAGCGTTGAAAGATGAATATTTCGTATCAAGAAATCTCTATCCAAATGTAGATTTTTATTCAGGAATCATATACCGCGCCTTGGGAATCCCAACGGAAATGTTTACCGTAATGTTTGCTATCGGACGCCTTCCAGGATGGGTAGCCCAATGGAAAGAAATGCGTGTGAATAAAGAACCAATCGGTCGTCCAAGACAAGTTTATGTTGGAGAGCCGGCACGCGCTTTTAAAGAAATGAAAGATAGATAATCTAATTGATAAATCTGACAAAGCCAAGTTTTAATAGCTTGGCTTTTGTTATTCAAAAACTTCTTATATTTGTCAAAACAACATACTACACAATGCTGAATTTACATGTTACTAACGAAACATCAAGATTAAAAGCTGTGGTGTTGGGAACAGCCGTGAACAACGGACCTACACCTACAGTCGAAGAGGCGTACGACCCAAAATCTTTGGAGCACATACAGGCGGGGACCTATCCGCTTGAAGCGGATATGGTTAAAGAAATGGAAGCTTTTAATCAAGTTTTTCAAAAATACAACGTCAAAGTTTTTCGCCCAGAAATAATCGAAGATTATAATCAAATTTTCAGTAGAGACATTGGGTTTGTTATTGATGATGTTTTTGTGAAAGCCAATATTTTACCTGACAGAGAGCGAGAACTGGATGCGATTCGGTATGTTATCGATCAGATGAATCCAGATAAAGTGGTGCGTCCGCCGGAAGAAGTCCATATAGAAGGCGGCGATGTTATGCTGTGGAACGATTATATTTTTATCGGAACTTACAAAGGAAGCGATTATAAAGACTATATCACAGCGCGTACCAATATGCAAGGTGTTCAATACATCAAAGAATTGTTTCCAAATAAAATTGTAAAAGAATTCGATTTGGT
>Ga0209075_1000404_pt1 | contig 41673 bp, 38 predicted proteins | sample Stecom2011_FD_187523 | JGI IMG/M metagenome (GOLD analysis project Ga0209075, IMG submission 187523) | Agricultural soil microbial communities from Utah to study Nitrogen management - Steer compost 2011 (SPAdes) (version 2) | ecosystem: Environmental > Terrestrial > Soil > Agricultural land...
ATGTTCAAATGCTTGCCCCAATCTGGCGGTAGCTCTGCATATTTTTCAAAGTCTGGTTGCTCGTCGAAGGGCTTCTCCAGAACCTTTAACAGTTCCTTCATTGGCTCAAAGTCGCCGTTCTGTGCCTCCAGAATCACTTTCTGCGCCAGATAGTTCCTCAGAATGTACTTAGGGTTCACCCGGCGCATTTCGTATTCTCGTTCATCCCGAGCGCGGGTTTCTTTTTTAAGCCGTTGCTCATAACGCGCAAGCCATTCATCTGCCACTTGGCGGTCTACGAATAGATCCCTCAGGGGCGCGTGGCCGTGGTCATAAAGGTTGGACAGTGCGCGGAAGAAGGCCGTGTAGTCGGTGCGGTGCTCGTTGAGCATGCTGAAGGTGTCCATAACCAGCCCGAGATCGCCTTCGTCCTCCTGAACGAGTCCAAGTTTGTCCCGCATGTTTTGTAAAAAGCGCCCGTTGTAGGCCGTTTCGTAGCGCTGCAAACCCTTGCGAATGGTGTCTTCATCCATTGCCGGCAGCAACGCATTGGCAAGGTACTGACAGTTTGCAAAGCCTACCTGAGGCTGGCGGTTGTATGCGTACCTGCCACCTTGATCGGTATGGTTGGATATGTAACCGGCATCAAAATCATCCAGAAAGGCGAAAGGTCCGTAGTCGAAGGTGTCGCCGATGATGGACATGTTGTCGCTGTTCATCACGCCATGGCAGAAGCCTACGGCTTGCCAGTCGGCAATAAGTCGGGCCGTGCGCTCAACGACTTCTTCAAACCAGCGCCCATGGCGCTCTTCCTCGGCTAGCTGTATCAGATGCGGGAAGTGAAGCGATATAACGTGTTCGAGAAGGATTTTAACGGTTTCCGGACCTTCGTGGTGCGCCGCAAACTCGAAGTGGCCAAAGCGGATATGGCTTTGTGCTACACGCACCAGTGCGGCTGCAGTTTCAATAGACTCTCTTCGAACCGGGTCCCGGGCACTGACCATGAACAGGGCGCGGGTGGTGGGAATGCCCAGCCCGTGCATGGCTTCGCTGCACAGGTATTCGCGGATAGTGGAGCGCAGAACTGCTCGGCCATCACCAAAACGGGAGTAGGGCGTTGTGCCAGCTCCTTTCAAGTGCCAGTCCCAGCGCCGATCATCCGGCCCTATGGTTTCCCACAGCAACAGCCCGCGGCCATCGCCCAGTTCCGGGTTGTACATACCAAATTGGTGGCCGGTGTATTTCATAGCGACCGGGTCCATACCTTCGAGCAGTTCCGTGCCACCACCAATCTTTGCCCAATCGGCTTCGTTGGTAGCGTGAAACCCCATTTCATGCGCCAGTTTATGGTTGAAACACGCCATTTTTGCGTCTTTGAGCGGCGTGGGCTGAACCCGGGTGTAGAAGCTATCTGGAAGTTCCAAATAGCGGTGTTCTACACGAAAACCCTTGTTGCCCATAAAGTAATTGCACTCCCATAAAGGCGACTCTTTACAACCCTGAAGGCAGTTGGGGTATCCTGACGTGATATTCCCTGACCTGCTATTCAGAGCGCTGAGATTTAAAACATGATGAAAGCAATCAAGATAACCGATGGCTCCCTTACATGGGAAGACTGCGCGAGCTTTGAAGAACTGCCTGCGGATCACGTGGCAATCGATGTTGTCTGGAGTGCCGTTAACCGTGCGGACCTGTCACAACGTGCCGGTGTTTACCCTCCGCCTCCGGGTGCGTCTGAAATTTTGGGGCTGGAGGTGAGCGGCCGTATCTCTGCCGTTGGTGAGGCCGTGACGGGCTTTGCGCCGGGCGACGAAGTGTGCGCCCTGCTCACCGGTGGTGGTTACGCCACTCAGGTAGTGGCTCCTGCTGCACAGGTATTGCCTATTCCGAAAGGGTTCTCACTGAAAAAAGCAGCGGCACTGCCAGAGGTGTATGCAACGGCGTGGCTGAACCTTTATCAAGAGGCCGACCTGAGACCCGGTGAGAGGGTTTTGTTGCATGCGGCCGGTAGTGGTCTAGGGACCACCGTTATTCAAATTGCTACGGCTTTTGGTAATCCGGTATTCGCGACCGCAGGAGATGACGAAAAGCTGGAAGTTTGCCGCAAACTGGGTGCAACCGGCACCTGGAACCGCAAAAATGGCTCATTTGTTGACGCAGTGAAGAGCTGGGGTGGTGTGGATATGGTGCTGGACCCGGTTGGTGGCAGTTATATCAAGGATGACCAAAAGGTTCTCAGTGCCGATGGTCGGATTGTTTTAATCGGTCTTCTCGGGGGGCGTTTTGCGGAGGTCGACTTGGGCTTGATGTTAGTTAAGCGCCACAAGTTGATTGGTTCTACACTGCGTTCCCGGTCAGTAGCAGACAAGGAACGTGTGATGCAGGACTTATACCGTCACGTTTGGCCGCTTTTGGTCGCCGGGCAAATTGAGCCTGTGATCGACAGTGCATGGCCCATCGAGCAGGCTGAGGAAGCCATGGCGCACGTGGCGGCGAACAAAAATACCGGGAAGGTACTCCTCCAGATAGGGGAGTAGCCTTCCCGGTGCTCCAAGGCAGCTTAAGTTAGTCGGCGATGTGTACCAGTTGCTTGCCGAAATTTTTGCCCTTCAGCATTCCCTTGAAGGCCTCAACAGCATTTTCGAGGCCTTCAGCAACGGTTTCCCGGTATTTGATCTCGCCGGACGCAATACGGCTTGTGAGGATGTCGGTTATTTCCTGATGCTTATCCTGCCACTCGGTTACCAGAAAGAAACGGTGCTCAGGTACCGGGTCGAGGCGCTTGAGAATATCAAACGGTGTCTCTACATTGTCTGTGCTCTTGGCATTGTAAGCTGAGACATAGCCGCAAATCGGCACTCTTGCTCCTGCGTTCAATAGCGGCGCGACGGCTCTGGTAACATCACCACCCACGTTTTCGTAGTAGATGTCGATGCCGTCGGGGCAGGCAGCTTTCAAGTCGGCTTCCAAATTACCGGCTTTGTAGTCTACGCAAGCGTCAAAACCAAGCTCGTCAACGACATAGCTGCACTTCTCCGGACCACCGGCAACACCGACAACGCGGCAACCGTTCGTTTTTGCAGTTTGGCCAACCACTGTGCCCACGGGGCCTGATGCTGCGGAAACCACGACGGTCTCTCCCGCTTTAGGCTTGCCTACATAGGTTAAACCGCAGTAACCGGTGCGGCCAGGCATACCGGCAACACCAAGGTATGTTTGCAGCGGAACGCCTTCTTTTTGATGGATTTTGTAAACCATTGGGGCGTCCGCCGGAAAGGTTACGTACTCCTGCCAGCCAGAGTAACAGGTAACTAAATCGCCGACGTTTAGTTTGTCTGAACGAGACTCGACAATCCTCGCTACACTCTCGCCTACGATGGGTTCGTCGATCCCGATAGGATCCATGTAGCCCTTGGCATCGTTCATGCGTGGGCGCATGTATGGGTCTAACGATAACCAAAGAACCTTTGCAACAACTTCACCCTCTTCGGGTTTGCGCACTGGGCGATCTTCCATAACGAGATCACCGTCTTGGATCTCTCCGTTGGGGCGTTTTTTCAGGACAATGGCACGATTTTGGTACTGGCTCATAGTATTCCTCCCTATCTGTAGTGAGGCCTTTCGGAGCAGGCTTGCCCCTTGGGTTGCGTAACGAAACCAGATTAGCCTGCAGCAGAATAGCTTTGGGGTCAACCGCTCAGCTCATTTGGAGGCTAACCGATTTGCCCCCGGCCAAGCTTGCGGCACTACAAACACTCGATTTATTTCCAGCCAGTTTTCTGTTTCCGGGTCTTTTTGCATCATAGCGAACAACTGGGGGACGGCTCTGTGCTCCACGCGCTCCAGTGCGTCCTGAGTGTGTGTAGTATCAGGCGGGTCCGTCTGGTACCAGTTACCAATCCAGTGCGGTTTGTTAAGAACAACCCAGTGTGATGTGTCCAGAGCCTTGGCGTCGGTAATATACATCCAACTCCCGCGCAGGTGCCCATCGGGAACATAAGCGGGCGTTTGCACCTGTTCGTTGGTGGGATAGAACAGGTATCCCGGCATGAACACTCGCGGGGTCAGTGGGCCAGCGATGTTGAATTCAGAAAGGAGTGCGAGGGTTTCAGGACGCTGTGTTCGTTGGCTTTGTTGCTCAAGCAGGCTGGTTGTTTTTATATCCAGCCTGTCCCGGGCATTGGGGCCGTACCAGAAGGTAGGGCCGTCTGACGCCGGTACACCAAGATAAAACTTGATGGCGATTTCGTGGTGCTCAATCCGGTCGTCTATTAGGTTGTGCACTACAAAATCGAGCTCTCCGATGGTGCGCCCGTTCGATTGGATCTGCTGGTTTTTTAGTAGGATGGGCCAACCTAGCAAATCGTTCAATAAAACCTGATACAGCCGCTCAAAATAGAAACCCAGCCGGCGCTGTGGTGGTTCGCTCAGCAGGAGCGGTGCGGTTTCAGGTTTCTGGTCCCAGCATTTGAGTAAACCGGGGTAGTTTGGGGGCAAATAGTGCGCGGGATCGATTGTGATCGGCGAGTGCAGCAGTTGCGGTGTTTGGCACAGCCAAGCGAGATGACGTATCGCTGGTGTTTGGTAAGAATTGATCAGCTTGGCGGCTAGGTTTGCATTCATCTACCCAGAATACCGTAAACTGTCGGTGAATAAAGGTGCGAGGTTTGAGGGGGCCGCAAGCTTAATCGAAAGGCCCGCAAGCCTAATCGCAACAAGCTATTGCACAAAGCGCCAGAGAACAGAGAACGGAGAGATGAGCATGCAATACTTACATACGATGATCCGCGTTAGTAATCTCGAACAAACTTTGCACTTTTTTTGCGACCTGTTGGGCATGGTTGAGATTGACCGTAAAAGCAGCGAAAAAGGCCGATTTACTCTAGTATTTCTGGCGGCACCGCAAGATGAGGCGCAAGCTCGTAAAAGCAGGGCTCCCATGCTGGAGTTAACCTATAACTGGGACCCGGAGGCTTACGAAGGTGGGCGCAATTTCGGTCATCTGGCATACCGGGTGGACGATATCTACGCGCTTTGCGAGTCATTACAGGCGAACGGCGTGACCATCAACCGCCCGCCGAGAGATGGGCGCATGGCGTTTATCCGCACCCCGGATAATATATCTATAGAGTTACTACAGAACGGTGAGCCACTGACGCCTAGAGAACCTTGGGCAAGCATGCAGAATACGGGCACCTGGTAAGCCTAATAGGCTTACGGGAATTGCAGATGTAAGAAAACGCCCATAGAATCATTGGCTCGCTTTTACGTAGCTTGTTGGTATCACGCTCAAAGCATCAGGACGATGCGCTAAAACAGGGAGATGTTCCATGGAAGACTGGCAAGGATGCTTGGCCCCCCAATGTCAGACTGCATTGCTGAACGCACGTGAAGATGTTGATCATCGCGGCGGTGCTGTCATTACGGTCGAAGATTTTCTGCTCGCATTGCTGAACTCCAGCCCTTCTATAAGCCGTTTTTTGCGTGGATCCGGTGTCGATATGGATGAGCTTATCCGCACCGTTCAGTGTGAGCAGCCGATTGTGACCGAAGTAGGCGGTGAAGGCCTGCTCTCTTCTCAGTTGATCTACTGGTTGGCGACTGCGCGAGAAACCTATGGAACGCCTGCTTGGCTCGATTGGCCGCAGCTCCTCGAAGTGCTTGCACGACACGCAGAGCGCTTGCAGGAAAAGGCGTATGTTTCGGTTCTTGAGCTGGTTTTACGGTGGCCGACTTCAAGTGAGCAGATGGATAGTGATCAACTAAATATTGACGGAAGCCTCGCAAAGCCAGGCATTGATGAGGAAACGGCCCCGGTTGTTATTACCGATACGGACTGGATTGAGCTGGCGGAAGACGTTGCTATCACTCTGGCCGCAACACCCAATGCGTTAGTTTGGGTAAGGGGAGAGCGTGGCTCGGGTAAATCCGCTTGGCTGTGTTCGCTGTTATCATCGTTCACGCAACCCTATGTTGAAATGGATCTGCGCCGCGAAGCGGAATTAATGGCTAGCGAACTCGCCGTTATTCCGGCCACTGGCAAAAAGCCCTGGCCAGTGTTGGTGCTAGATAATGTGACACCGGCCGACTTGCTTATGTTGATGGATAGCCCGTCGGGTCTTGCTTCTGAACTTGTTCAGCGGTGGCAGGGGCCCGTGATGCTTTTGGGCCCGGATGTGCAGCCTGAAGGTGCGGAAAGCTGTCGTACATTGGAGCAACGGCTTGGGCGGGCATTGGAGGTGTATAGTGCGCCGCTTTCCAGTGAGATGCAGCGCAAGGCAATCTTGGTCGCACATCAGGCAGCTATAGAGCGCCGATGGAACATTCATTTGCCGCAACCGGTGATTCAGTTTGCAGCCTCCCGGCGCAGCCGGTGTGTTTCTACTCCGGGCGGAATGCTCCAGTGGGTAGAGCGAGCTGCTGCACGGCTGGAGCTATTTGCCCGGCGTGGGCCCGTGAAGTCGGTAGCGCTTTCCGGGCAAGAAGATACGCTCCGGCGCCAGAGTCTTGTTGCCATGGCGAGGCAAGAACCACTGGATGAAATAGCCCAGTCGCTTGAAGAAGTGCAGTTGTTGCGTGTGGCTGCCGAAGTCGACTGGTACGAACGGCAAGCAGCAGGCACATTGCGCCAGCTTACGGTGGACGATTTACGGTATGAACTGGAACGCTGGCTTGCAGCGCGGCCCGGGCCGGTTCACTATGTGCTGCATTGTGATCACCAGCATGGAGAATCTGCGAGTGCAGGATCTTGAAATCTACATTCGTGACCTGAAAGCAGGCGCCGTTTCCCGTTGGCTTGAAAGCCATGTAAAGCAGTTGGTACTTGACGACAGTGATGTTGCATCCGTTACCAAAGGCACAGCGTATTTTGGCGAAAAGCGGCTTAAAATTACCTTGTATCCACAGGCTTTTGGTAAGCGATTTACCTCGTTGATTATTGAAGGCGAGCAGCTACCGTGGACTAGCGATCTGGATTGTGCACGCAGTGCATGGCGAGCGATGGATGCCGAAGTCCGTTGCAGCCCGGGGGAGTGGCAAGAGGGTGAAGCGGTGGAAGATGAAAAATGGTGGCGGTTGGACGACCGAGGAGAGCAGCTTGTTGTTTGGAATTGACTAGCTGCGTGCCATCCAGAACGAAAAAAGGCAGCCCCAACTCAATAGTGGGCTGCCTTTTTTGTATCAGCTTGCGTTTCAGTCGCTCAAGATAGAAACGTTATCTGCTTGCAGGCCTTTATCGGCGTCTACCACACTGAAGCGAACCAGTTGGCCTTGTCGAAGAACCCGGCGACCACTTCCGCGAATAGCACGGAAGTGAACAAAGACTTCGTCTCCGCTGTCGCGGACAATGAAACCAAAGCCCTTCTTGACGTTAAACCACTTAACAGTGCCTTCTTCGTCGCCTTCGGGGCTGTCGTCATCATAGTCGGCATCATCGTTATCGGAGTTCGCGTAGCCTTGGCTAGAACTCTGGCTGCGAGACGGTGAGCTGCTACGCTGCGGCGCACTGCGTGTCGGCTGCTGTTTAGCGGCAACTGCGACGGCAATAAAGCCGGTAATACCGAAAACAATGAAGGTAATGACGTATGCGGCAATGCCACGGGTGCTGCCCAGAGCCTCTACAAATTCGCCAATGGCAATCAGGCGAAGTGGTTCAGGGGTAAATGAGAGCAGCAGGGCAAGTACCAATGGTGCTGGGATAGCGATCAGGAGAGCAACAAGGATCGCTTTGGCTGGATTACGCATTGACTGAGAATTCTCCATTTTTCATTAACGCTGACGATAAAAAACCGGATATCGGGTAAAATCGCTTATCCGGCCAGTGATTACCACCTGATTCCCTAAAAAACGGAAGCTCGGGCGGGCAAAAGCGGCATGATAGCAGATTATCCCCGCGGCATACCAAACGGCTGTGGCATCGAATGCTCTTGGCAGGATCTGGATCTCATATTTACCCATTCACGCGAACCAATTATCCAAGAGGGTTGAGTAGCTGATGAGTCAAAACGATTTGCAAACCAGACTGGACGAACTCGAAACACGTCTTGCCTTTCAGGATGATGTTATTCATACCCTGAGCGAGCAGGTGGCGAAGCAGGAGATGGATATTCGTGAACTGTGGGATGCGAAGCGGTTGCTGCATAGCCAGATCAAGGATTTTTCGTCGTCGAATATCAAGCGTGAAGAGGAAGAGTTACCCCCACCACATTATTGATTCGCGAGACAAAGAGGCCAGAACAATGTTCTGGCCTCTTTGTCTGTGTCAGCTTTCAATCGAGCCGCTCAGGCTAGCAATTCCACAAGAATCTGCTCATAAATCCGGGATAGAGTGTCTAGGTCCTCAGCTTTTACGCACTCGTTCACTTTGTGAATGGTCGCGTTGATGGGGCCAAGCTCCACAACCTGCGCGCCGGTTGGTGCGATGAAGCGCCCATCAGACGTTCCACCAGACGTAGAGAGCTCGGTCTCGCGCCCGGTGACGTTCCGAATGGCGCTCTGGCTGGCAGACACCAGCGCGCCCTTATCCGTAAGGAAGGGGCGACCACTGAGGTGCCACTGTAGGTCGTATTTCAGATTGTGTCGCTCAAGTGTTGCCACAACCCGCTCCTCAAGGCTCTCCGCCGTGTTTTCTGTGCAGTATCGGAAGTTGAAGTGCACCAGACATTCGCCGGGGATGATGTTGCTACCAGTGCCAGCTTCCATTTTTGTAATTTGGAAGGTTGTAGGCGGGAAATAGTCGTTGCCGTTGTCCCAAAACTCATTCGCCAGCGTATGCAGAGCCGGTGTGACTGCATGGATGGCATTCTCAGCCAGATGGGGATAGGCAACATGGCCCTGAACGCCCTGTACCGTTAAGTAGCCGTGCAGCGAGCCCCGGCGGCCGTTCTTGATGACATCACCGACTTCATGAGTGCTGGAGGGTTCACCAATTAAGCACCAGTCAATTTTTTCTGAACGGGCTTCCAGCGCTTCGATAACCTTCACCGTTCCGTTTTGGGCCGGGCCTTCCTCATCACTGGTAATCAGCAGGGCGATGGAGCCGCGATGATTCGGGTGAGCACTTACGAAGCGTTCACATGCAGTGATGAAGGCCGCGAGACTGCCTTTCATGTCGGCAGCGCCCCGGCCATGGAGGTAGCCATCCTTGATAACCGGATCAAACGGCGGGTGAGACCAGTTTTTTTCAGGCCCGGTAGGAACCACGTCGGTATGGCCAGCAAACGCAAGCACCGGCCCCTCTGAGCCTTTGCGCGCCCAGAGGTTGTCGGTGTCGCCAAACCGCATGTGCTCTCCGGCAAAACCCAAGGGAGATAGCCGCGACATCATGAGTTCTTGGCAACCCGCATCATCTGGCGTTACTGATGGCCGGCTGATCAGGTCGATGGCCAGTTTGATTGTTGGTGAATCAGTTATTTGCATGGAGTTCGTCGTTCAGCTCGATAGCGGATTGATTGGTTTTACATTCAACCGCGCCGGTTTGGCTGTTACGGCGGAACAGAAGGTCTGGCTTGCTGGCCAGATCGCGGGCTTTGATGATTTCAACCAGTTCGTTGCTGTCGTCCAGCAGGGCAACTTTGGTGCCAGCAGTAATGTATAGGCCAGCCTCAACCTTGCAGCGGTCACCCAAGGGAATGCCAATACCCGCATTGGCGCCGATCAGGCAGTTTTCGCCAACAGAAATAACCATGTTGCCGCCACCAGACAGAGTACCCATGGTAGAACAGCCACCACCGAGGTCGGACCCTTTGCCCACCATCACGCCTGCAGAAATGCGGCCTTCAATCATGCTGGTGCCTTCGGTGCCAGCATTGAAGTTGATAAAGCCTTCGTGCATAACGGTTGTACCTTCACCCACGTAAGCGCCAAGGCGTACGCGCGCTGTATCTGCAATGCGAACGCCATTGGGAACTACGTAGTCCGTCATCTGCGGGAATTTGTCTACGGATTTCACTTCCAGAGAACGGCCTTCGAGGCGGGCCTTGAGCTGACGTTCCGGCAGCTCGTTCAGGTCAATGGCGCCTTCGTTGGTCCACGCAAGGTTAGGCAGTAGGCCGAAGATGCCGTCCAATTTCAGCCCGTGGGGTTTTGCTTGCCGGTGGGAGATCAGATGTAGCTTAAGATAGACCTCCGGCGTGCTTGAAGCAGTATCGTCTGTTTCCAGAACGGTCACTACAACCGGGCGTTTGCTGTTGGCCGCTTTCTCTGCCAGTGATGCCTGATTTGTTGAGCCGATTTGGCGCAGAGCCTTTGCAAATTCAACCAGTTGTTCAGCGGTTGCATGGATTGCCCGGTTTCCGCCTTTGTAATCCAGAGCAGTCCCCACTACATCAATCAGCTCTGTCTCGGGTGTGATGATCGGTTGCTGGTAAAAAACCTCCAGCCATTCTCCCTGATTGTTTTGGGTGCCGATACCTATGCCGAATGCAAAGCTCATGCAGTGATTGCTCCTGTCTATTTGATCGTGTTTATTTGATGATTGTTGCCCAGTCATCGGCATTGAAGCCGACATAAATCGCGCCGTCATATTCGACGACGGGCCGTTTAATGATGGAGGTGTTTTCCAGCATAATATCGTGGGCAGATTGGGCGCTGATAGTATCACGAACCTCGTCGCTGAGTTTGCGCCAGGTGGTGCCGCGGCGATTCAGCAGGGTTTCCCAGCCCACCGCTTTTTCCCACTGGGATAACCGGCTTTCATCCAGCCCTTCTTTTTTGAAGTCGTGAAACTCGTAGTTAATGCCTTGCTCATCAAGCCATTTACGGGCTTTTTTGACGGTGTCGCAATTGCGAATGCCATAGAGCTTCATAATTCAGTTTGCCTTTACAAATTCAACGATGCGCCTTGCGGCTTCGACGCACTCTTCCAGTGGTGCAACCAATGCCATGCGAACTCTGTTTTCGCCCGGATTGTGGCCATCCACAGTACGTGATAAATAGCGGCCGGGCAGAACATGAACGTTTTGCTGAGCTGACAACTCTTTTGCAAAGGTTTCATCGTCCATTGGGGTGGTCGGCCAGAGGTAAAATCCCGCATCGGGAAAGTCCACTTCCATGACTTCGCGCAGAATAGGCACAACGGCTTCAAACTTGGCACGATAAGCCGCTCGGTTCTCCCGCACGTGATCTTCATCTTGCCAAGCGGCAATGCTTGCGAGTTGGTTATGAACCGGCATGGCGCAGCCATGGTAGGTTCGGTAACTCAGATAGCCTTTCAATATGCTTGCGTCACCCGCTACAAAGCCGGATCTCAGGCCCGGCAGGTTGCTGCGTTTCGATAGGCTGTGGAAAACAACACAGCGTGCGAAGTCGTTACGGCCCATAGCAGCGCAAGTCTGTAGTAGGCCTTCCGGTGGGTTGTTTTCATCAGGGTAGAGTTCCGAATAGCACTCATCTGAGGCAACAATAAAGTCATACCTGTCTGCAAGTTCAATAACCTTGGTTAGGGTACTCCGTGGTATGACTGCCCCGCTGGGGTTTCCTGGAGAGCAAAGAAATAACACCTGACAATCCCGCCATACGGATTCCGGCACCGCGTCGAAGTCCGGAATAAAACCGTTGGAGCCATCGCAGGGCAGGTAAACCGGCGTAGCACCTGCTAAAAATGCGGCCCCTTCGTATACCTGGTAAAAGGGGTTGGGGCTTACAACTGTGGCCTGCCTGCTTGCATCAACCACCGCCTGCACAAGTGAAAAGATGGCCTCGCGGGTGCCGTTTACCGGGACGATATTGTGTTCCGGGTCCAGAGAGCCTGCTTTCAGCTGAAATCGTTGAGTGGCCCATTGGCTAATGGCCACCCGCAGCTCACCCAGACCCCGGGTGGTGGGGTAGTTGGACAGCCTATCGAGATTGTCTGCAATCACCTGTTTTACAAACTCAGGGGACGGGTGTTTGGGCTCGCCAATACCGAGGGATATAGCTTGCAGATGCTCTGGTACCGAAATACCGGCTTTGAGTTTCGCCAACTTCTCGAAGGGGTAGGGGTGTAGCTTTTTCAGGTTGGGGTTCATTGAGTTTCGTCCAGCATTTTGCATAGGTCTTGCTGTAGGGCGCGGCACACGGAAGGGTCGCTGATTGGCTCGCCTTGCTCGTCGGTCACAAAGAAAACGTCCTCCACGCGCTCGCCCAAGGTAGCAATTTTGGCATTACTCAAGCGTATACGATGATCCAGCAGCACCTGACCAATCCGTGCCAGAAGGCCGGGACGGTCAGGCGTAATCACTTCAATCACGGTGCGCTCGTTAATGGTGTCGTTGGAAAACAACACTTCGGTTGGGAAGGCAAAGTGCCTGAGCTGTCGCGGCGTGCGGCGGTGAATGATGTCAGGGTAGTCCTCCGGATCATCCAACTCTTCGATCAGGCGCCTGCGCACACGCTCTTTGCGAGCAGGGTCCACACCCAGCGGTTGGCCCTTCTCGTCCAGAACCACATAGGAGCTGATGGTAAAGGGGCTATCATTCGAGCTGATGCGGGCATCAACAATGTTCAGGTTGAGTTGCTCCAGCACGGCTGTTGTTGCTGCAAACAGGGTGGCCCGGTCTTTCATGTAAATAATGATTTGGGAGAAACCATCGGTGGGGCCGCCGTGAGTATCCCGAATAAGCACCAGTGGCCCGGGCGTGTCGCCATGATTAATGATTGCGGCTGTTTGCCAAGCAATATCAACCGTGGAATCCTGCAGAAAGTAGTCCTCATCGACAGTATCCCAGATAGCATCTATCTGCTCGTCGGTGATGCTTTGGGCATGGAGAATGTCCCTTGCCTCAGACTGGGTCGCGCGTACCCATTCCTGTCTGTCTACAGGAATTTCCGTGCCTTGCCTTAGGGCTCTCTTGGCTTCTAGATATAGTTGACGCAGTAGGGATGCGCGCCAGGTGTTCCAGAGTTTTGGATTGGTGGCGCTGATATCGCAAACCGTAAGGATGTACAGATAATCCAAATGCGCCTGGCTGGGCACTGCGCGAGCAAAGGAACGAATAATGTCCGGGTCAGAAATATCTTTTCGCTGCGCCGTCATCGACATCAAAAGGTGGTTTTCTACCAGCCAAGAAACCAGTTGGGTGTCGCGCTCACCTAAGTGGTGGCGCTCACAGAAGGATTCGGCATCTACGGCGCCAAGCTCTGAATGGTCTCCGCCACGGCCCTTGGCGATGTCGTGGTATAGGCCCGCAATATACAGTAGTTCTCGCTTAGGTAGGCCGTGGATTAACCGGGCGGCCAGCGGGTAGTCGTCGCGAGCCTCCGGGCCACTCATTCGAACCATGTTGCGAACAACCCGCATGGTGTGTGCGTCAACAGTGTAAATATGGAAAAGGTCGTGCTGCATCTGGCCGATAATTTGGCCGAATTCGGGCAGGTAGCGACCCAGCACGTTGTACTTTTTCATGGCGGAGAGGGTTGTATCCAGCCCGTGGGGTGTTTTTAACAGCTCCATGAACAGTGATGTCACAGCCAAGTCAGCCCGAAAAGCATCGTCAATCAGATGCCTGTGTGCCCGCAAAGAGCGAATGGTGGTCGCCCGGATTCCCTTTATTTCAGGGTGCTGCGCCATCAGTACGAAAATTTCCATAATTGCGTAGGGCGAGTAGGCAAACACCTGATTGTTTACCGCTTCTATATAACTGTTGCGAATCTGGAAGCGTTTGTTGATGGGTTGTATGTTGTCCTCTGTGCCGGTGCCGAGTATCGCCTCATCGTAAAACTGAAGGATAACGTCAGCCAGTTCGGCAAGCGCCAATACAGCCCGATAGTATGATTGCATCATGAGCTCTACATCGAGCCGCTTGCCTTCGTCTTTATAGCCCAGCATTTGGGCAAGGGCGCGTTGGTGATCGAACAATAGGCGGTTTTCATTTCGGTTTGCGATCAACTGAAGCCCGTAACGCAGCCGCCACAGCAGAGTTTCACCTTGTACCAAAACCTGATGCTCTTCATCCGTTAAGATGCTGAAACGGGTGAGGTCGGCGATGCTTTGTAATCCAAAGTGCCGCTTGGTAATCCAGCCGATGGTTTGTATATCCCGCAGGGCACCGGGAGAGCTCTTTACGTTGGGTTCGAGGTTGTACTCGGTATCGCTGTATTTTTTGTGGCGCTGCTGCTGCTCTTTGCGCTTTGCAATAAAGTAGTCGCGGTCTGTGGTGATGTTGTCGGAGTAGGCTTGTTCACTAAGCTCTTTGCGCAGCTCGTCCGGGCCTGCGATTGTACGGGTTTCCAATAGGTTTGTGAGGGTGGCTACATCGCCTCTTGCAGCAGATTTGCTTTCCTCAATACTGCGAACGCTATGGCCGATGTCGAGCTTGAGATCCCAAAGCAGGGTCACAAAGGCTCCAAGATCTTCCTGCCATTCCGGGTCCATACCATTTCGGGTGAGAATGAGCAGGTCAATATCCGAGTGCGGGTGCAGCTCACCACGCCCATAGCCGCCAACGGCGACCAGTGCAATGTCCGGTGAACTGGAGAAGGGGTAGCGGTTCCAGATCAGCTCCAGAACGGTGTCTACCGTATTGGCTCTGGAGCGAACCAGAGCCCTTACGTCTGCGCCCTGCCGGAAGGCTTCGGCATCTGCATCATAGCGTTCTTTCAGCAGTTCTCTGGCTGCCTTGATCGGGGAAAGATCCCCACTGATTCTGGCCACCAGCTCCTGACGCGTCACTTAAAAAGACTCCTCCGACCGCTTTGTCAACACTTCATAGCCGTCGGCTGTCACTAGAATGGTGTGCTCCCATTGCGCTGAAAGTTTGTGGTCTTTGGTAACCACCGTCCACTGATCCGGTAGCAGCTTGGTGTGGTACTTACCTTGGTTGATCATAGGCTCTATGGTGAAGGTCATACCTTCTTTGAGTTCTATGCCTGTTCCGGGTTTGCCGTAGTGCATAACTTGTGGTTCTTCGTGGAACACTTTGCCGATACCGTGGCCGCAGTAGTCCCTAACCACCGAAAAGCGGTGTTTCTCGGCATGCTGCTGAATAACGTGGCCGATATCTCCCAGTCGTGCCCCGGGCTTCACAAGTTCAATACCTTTATAAAGGCATTCCTGTGTGATGTTGATCAGGCGCTCAGAACCGGGCTTGGGTTTACCAACAATCCACATCTTGCTGGTGTCGCCGTGGTATTCGTTTTTTATAACCGTTACGTCGATGTTCACTATGTCGCCGTCCTTCAGAATCTTTTTCTCTGAAGGTATGCCGTGGCAGACAACATGGTTTACGGAAATGCATACGGACTTGGGAAAGCCCTTGTAGTTCAGCGGAGCAGGGATTGCTTGCTGCTCGTTAACGATGTAATCGTGGCAGACCTGGTTAAGCTCTTCCGTGGAAACGCCGGGCTTAACGTGCTCCCCGATCATTTCGAGAACTTCTGCTGCCAGGCGGCCTGCCACACGCATCTTTTCAATTTCTTCCGGAGTCTTGATCGATACTTGCATTGAGCTTCCCGTTGATTTGTGTCAAACGAGCATTTTAAGGGTCCCGCGCTCAGGGTACAAGGAAGGTCCGGTGTAAAATTAATGGCGTGAGGCTGCCGATTTGTGGTATAAACGCGCCCGCTGGAAACAAATCCGGCAAATTCACACACGTGTCAGCACGTTGCCCCAGGGTGCCTGCTCCCGCTTTAAGAAGTGTAAGGGATGCCTGGTTGGGGTAATTGGACGCGTGGAGGACTAACCCGAAGCTAAACTAAGGTAATATCATGGCTCAGGTAAATATGCGTGACCTGCTCAAGGCAGGTGCTCACTTCGGTCACCAGACTCGCTACTGGAACCCGAAAATGTCGAAGTACATCTTCGGCGCCCGTAACAAAATTCATATCATCAACCTTGAGCAGACTGTTCCTGCTATGAACGAAGCCTTAGATTTCGTTCAAAAGCTGACAGAAAGCAAGAACAAGATCCTGTTTGTCGGCACCAAGCGCGCCGCAGCCAAGGTCATCAAGGAAGAAGCCGAGCGTTCCGGCCAGCCTTTTGTTAACCACCGCTGGCTTGGTGGCATGCTGACCAACTACAAGACCATCCGTCAGTCCATCCGTCGCTACCGTGATCTGGAAGCCCAGAGCAAAGACGGTACTTTCGACAAGCTGACCAAGAAAGAAGCTCTCGAGCGCACCCGTGAAATGGACAAGCTTGAGCGTTCTATCGGTGGTATCAAGGATATGGGCGGCCTGCCTGATGCCTTGTTCGTTATCGACGTAGACCACGAACGTATTGCTATTAAAGAAGCCAACAAGCTGGGTATCCCCGTTATCGGTGTTGTTGATACCAACAGCAACCCGGACGGCGTTGATTTCGTTATCCCCGGTAACGATGACGCTATCCGTGCGATCCAGATTTACGTAAAAGCTGTTGCTGATACCTGCCTGGAATCAGCACAAGCCGGTGGCGCTGACGAGTTTGTAGAAGTTGCAGAAGAATCTGCAGGTGCCGCTCCAGCTGCTGAGTGATGCATCCGCGTCACTGGTGAGATGTAAGGCATGCCCGGGTGAATTGCCGGGCATGTCTCCCTACCGAATTCGGAAAAGTTAAGAGGACTGAACATGGCTGCTATTACCGCTGCAATGGTCAAAGAGCTGCGTGAGCGCACTGGCCTTGGCATGATGGAGTGCAAAAAGGCTCTGGTTGAATCTGAAGGTAGTGTAGACGCGGCAATCGAAGAGTTGCGTAAGTCTTCCGGCCTCAAAGCCGCCAAAAAAGCTGGCCGTACAGCCGCTGAAGGTGTGTCGCTGATCAAAATCTCTGACGACAACACTGTGGCTTACGTTTTGGAAGTAAACTCCGAGACTGATTTTGTTGCTCGCGACGACAACTTCCTGAACTTTGCCAACGACGTGTTGAGCGTTGCTTTCGAAAAAGACGAAACCGACGTTGCCAAGCTGATGGAAGGTGATCTGGAAGCCAAGCGCGAAGCTCTGGTTCAGAAGATTGGTGAGAACATCACTGTTCGCCGTCTGGTTTCAGTGAAAGGCCCGGTTGTTGGTGGTTACGTTCACAGCACCAACAAAATTGCCTCGGTTGTGGCTTTGACAGCTGGTGATGCCGAGCTTGCCCGCGATATCGCGATGCACGCTGCTGCGGTTAACCCACGGGTTGCCAAGCCGGAAGATATGCCTGCTGAAGAGCTGGAAAAAGAGAAAGAAGTCATCAAGGCTCAGCCGGATATGGAAGGTAAGCCTGCCGAAATCGTTGAAAAAATGATGGGCGGTCGTATCCAGAAGTTCCTCAAGGAAAACAGCCTTGTTGAACAGCCTTTCGTAAAGAACCCGGAGCAAACCGTTGGCCAGCTTATCAAAGCGGCTGGTGGTGAGTTGGTTGGTTTTGTTCGTCTGGAAGTAGGCGAAGGCATTGAGAGAGAGGAAGTGGACTTTGCCGCCGAGGTTGCTGCTGCAGCCAACGAAGGCAAGGCCTAATCCCTTTTTAGGCGCTTTAACACCGAGTTACAGCGCCATTCTAGTCTGCCACGTTGGTCGGTTTTTCCGGCTCTCGTGGCGGGCTTGTATCTGAGATGTCCTTTTTTCAAGGGATATGTCAGATACAAGCCTGCAACGCGTATCAAGCCGGATAGCAGCCAACACATGAAAGGGGATCAGTATGCCGACATCACCTAAAAATCAGCCAAGATACAATCGGGTTTTGCTCAAGCTCAGTGGCGAAGCCCTGATGGGCGAACACGATTTCGGCATTGACCCCAAAGTTCTAGACCGTATGGCCCTTGAAATCGGCGCATTGATCGGCATTGGTATTCAGGTGGGATTGGTGATTGGTGGTGGTAATCTGTTCCGGGGCGCATCGCTCAGTCAAGCGGGTATGGACAGGGTAACCGGTGATCATATGGGTATGTTGGCAACCGTTATGAACGGTTTGGCTATGCGCGACGCTCTCGAGCGCTCGAACATTCGCACCCGGGTAATGTCGGCCATTCCCATGAGTGGTATTGTTGAGCATTATGATCGTCGGCGGGCCGTTCGCGACCTGAAAGATGGTGATGTGGTTATATTTTGTGCAGGTACTGGCAACCCGTTTTTTACCACCGATTCGGCAGCCTGCTTACGTGGTATCGAAATTGAAGCAGATGCAGTACTGAAGGCAACAAAGGTTGATGGTGTCTATTCTGCGGATCCTTATCTCGACCCGACCGCCGAAAAGTATGACAAGCTGACGTACGATGAAGTGTTGGATAAGAAACTCGGCGTGATGGATCTGACCGCAATCTGTTTGGCGCGGGATCACGGCATGCCGCTGCGAGTATTTGATATGAACCGTGCGGGCGCTCTAACGCGCATCGTGACCGGTGAGAAAGAAGGTACACTGATTGAATAATGGGCGCTGTGTTTGCCCGTCGAACGAATTGAGGATGATTACGTGATTGACGATATAAAAACTGAAGCCGAAAAGAAGATGAAGAAGAGCCTGGACGCTCTGACCTCGGCGTTCAATAAAATCCGAACCGGCCGTGCCCATCCGTCTATTTTGGACAGTGTGATGGTTAACTACTACGGTCAAGAGACGCCACTGAAGCAAGTTGCCAGTGTAAACGTGGAAGATAATCGTACTTTGGCCGTATCGCCTTGGGAAAAGAATCTGGTACCTGTTATCGAGAAGGCTATTATGGCTTCCGATCTAGGGCTCAATCCGGCCACCAGTGGCGATCTTATCCGCATTCCTATGCCGATGCTGACCCAGGAAACCCGAAAGGAAATGGTTAAGCAAGCCAAAGCGGATGCCGAGAATGCTCGTGTTTCTGTGCGCAATGCGCGCCGTGATGCCAACAGCATGATGAAAGAATTGCTGAAGGAAAAGGATATTACGGAAGATGACGAGCGCAGAGGTGAAGACGAAATCCAGAAGCTGACAGATCGCTACATCGCCGAAGTCGAGAAGATGCTCAAGGCAAAAGAAGAGGACCTGATGGCGGTTTGATCGCCTCGGTTCACTTGAAAGCGAAACATACGGCCGGCAGTGGCTTTCTGCAGGCCGTACAGGGGATTTCATGACGGGAACAGTATCCGCAGGAATTCCGGTGTCGGCTGATAACCGGCCCCGGCATGTGGCCATTATCATGGATGGTAATAACCGGTGGGCGAAAGAACGCCGGTTAAAAGGGGTGGCGGGGCATAAAGCCGGTGTTGATGCTGTAAAAGCGGTTGTTGAGACCTGTGCCCGCGAGGGTATAGAGGTGCTCACGCTGTTCGCCTTCTCAAGCGAAAACTGGCGGCGACCCAAGGACGAAGTGTCGGCTCTGATGAAGCTGTTTCTTTTTGCCTTGGAGCGGGAAGTTAGAAAGCTTCACCGCAATGATATCCGCCTGCGCATCATTGGTGACCGCTCTGCGTTTAACGCAACCTTGCAAGAACACATGGCCAAGGCAGAAGCCCTTACACAGCACAACACCAGAATGACACTGGTCATTGCTGCAAACTATGGCGGCCACTGGGACATCACCCAAGCGACCCGGCAGGTTGCGGAAATGGTGAAGAGCGGCGAGGTTGCACCCTCTGATATTACCGACGATCTCATTCAGCAACACCTGAGCATTGGTGATCTCCCGATGCCGGATTTAATGATCCGAACCGCAGGCGAACAACGGATTAGCAACTTTATGCTTTGGCATCTGGCCTACACGGAACTGTATTTTTCGCCCGTGTTCTGGCCTGAGTTCAAAGAAGATGAAATGCGCAAAGCACTGCAGGCCTACGCAGGACGTCAGCGGCGTTTTGGTCAAACAGACGATCAAATTGCTGCCATGCCCGCACAACAATAACGAATGACAGCGACCTCTATTGTGCTAAAAACCCGAATCATCACAGCTCTTATTCTCGCGCCCATTGCTATCGGTGGCATCTTCTTTCTACCTCCAATGGGTTTTGCGCTATTTACCGCTGCGATTATTACGTTAGGGTCTTGGGAGTGGGCAAATATGTCTGGCTTTGAGCAGCAGTCGGGTCGAATTGCCTATGCCGCTGTTATCGCACTCATCCTCTACAGTCTTATCGACGTCTCTGCCGTGCCGGTGCTTTGGCTGGCACTTATCTGGTGGGTGGTCTGCTTTTTGTTGGTGCGCAGTTATCCCGCAGGTTCCGAACGCTGGGGCAGCGCGCCAATGCGAGCGCTCATGGGGGTATTGGTTCTGGTGCCCGCGTGGGTGGGGTTAAACCACCTTCGAACCGGCGGCTTTCAGTTCGGCAGCACAGACAACAACTTGCTGCTGATATTGTATGTGTTTTGCGTTGTCTGGGTGGCAGATATTGGTGCTTACTTCTCCGGTAGAGCATTCGGCAAGGCCAAGCTCGCGCCCAGAGTCAGCCCCGGAAAGTCTTGGGCGGGCGTATACGGCGGGTTAATTGCGGTAGGTGCTTTTGCGTTGGTTGTAAGTTTGCTTGCCTCCGCAAACGCTACGGAAACTACTTTGCTGGTTGTCGCTACCCTAGTGACGGGCTGGGTATCGGTGCTTGGCGACCTGCTTGAAAGTATGCTCAAACGCTTCAGAGGTATCAAGGACAGCAGCGGGCTGCTGCCCGGGCATGGCGGTATTATGGATCGGATCGACAGCCTAACGGCGGCCATTCCAGTGTTCGCGCTCATAATCACACTGTTGGGTTGGCTCGCGGTCGGGCCTTTGTGAATATGGTAAGCCGCTCTATTACGGTGCTGGGAGCTACTGGTTCGATCGGGCTCTCAACTCTGGATGTGATCCGCCGTCACCCTGATCGATTCTCTGTTTACGCTCTAACCGCCAGTACCCGTGCCGACGAGCTTGCAACGCTATGCCGTGAATTTCGTCCGAAAGTTGCGGTGATGGCCGATGCAGCAGCCGCCAAAAAATTAACTGAATTGCTTTCAGACCTCCCGGATATATCTGTTTTGAGTGGCGAGGCGGGGCTTTGTGAGGCAGCTTCCGCCCCGGATGCCTGTACCGTAATGGCGGCGATAGTTGGAGCAGCGGGGCTTGCGCCGACATTGGCCGCTGTGCGCGCTAGTAAGCGGGTGTTATTGGCCAACAAAGAAGCGCTGGTTATGTCCGGTCAGCTTTTTATGGACGCGGTATCTGCCTCCGGGGCTGAGTTGTTGCCTATAGATTCTGAGCACAATGCAATCTTCCAGTGCTTGCCCGCCGATAAAGTACGCGACCCTGAAGGCGCTGGCATTACCCGAATTCTTCTCACGGCGTCCGGAGGCCCCTTCAGACAGCACAGTGCGGAAGATCTAATGTCGGTGACGCCAGCTCAGGCCTGCGCCCACCCAAATTGGTCTATGGGTCAGAAAATTTCTGTCGACTCGGCCACTCTGATGAATAAAGGGCTTGAGCTGATTGAAGCCTGTTGGTTGTTTAACACCACGCCAGAACGCATCGAAGTTCACGTACACCCAGAGAGCATTATTCACTCCATGGTAGAGTATGCCGATGGTTCGGTGCTGGCCCAACTCGGCAGTCCTGATATGCGCACGCCCATCGCCAACGGTTTGGCTTGGCCCGAGCGTATTGATGCGGGCGTTGCTCCTTTGGATCTTTTTTCAATCGGGCGGTTTCATTTTGAACGGCCGGATTTGTTGCGATTCCCCTGCCTGCGCCTAGCGGCAGAGGCCTTTCAGTTGGGTGGAACCGCACCTGCAGTGCTTAACGCTGCAAATGAGGTTGCGGTAGGTGAGTTCCTCAAGGGGAATCTTGCGTTTACGGACATTCCGGTAGTCATTGAGCGAACACTAGCTGCAACCCCCGTGGTGCCAGCAGACAGTTTTGATACCATCTTTGCGAAGAACTCAGAAGCGCGGCAGCGGGCTCGGGAACAGATTGGCCTGTTAACTGTCTGAAATAACTTAGAGATTTTCGCCAGATTGGCGTTTACACCGGGAATGTTATGCAGATTATTCAAACCGTACTTGCACTCGCGCTTACTCTGGGGATACTCGTTACCCTGCACGAGTATGGCCATTTTTGGGTGGCGCGCCGCTGCGGCGTAAAAGTGCTGCGCTTTTCCGTGGGCTTTGGCAAACCTTTATTCTCTTGGTACGACCGCCACGGAACTGAGTTTGCAATAGCCGCTATCCCGTTGGGTGGCTACGTTAAAATGTTGGACGAGCGAGAGGGGCCCGTCCCCGAAGAGCTTAGAGATCAGGCCTTTACCTCAAAACCACCGTCTCAGCGGATCGCCATCGCAGCCGCAGGGCCGTTAGCCAACTTTCTGTTTGCTATTTTTGCCTATTGGTTGCTTAGCGTTGTGGGCGTTACCCACGTTGCGCCGATTGTCGGCGATGTAGCTGTGGGCAGTGTCGCCAGCAATGTTGGCTTGCAAGAGGGCATGGAAATCCACGCAGTTGATGGTCACCGCGTGAGTTCGTGGCGCGATGTGAATATGCGCATTCTTGAGCGTGCCGGGGAGCAGGGTCTGATAGCCTTGGATGTGTCCAGTTCAGGCGCCCGCGGAACATTGAGTGGTGAGCTTGGTGGCTGGAGCCTGAGCGATGAGACACCGAATCCACTCGGTGAGTTTGGCATTACGCCCTGGCGACCAGACGTACCTGCCGTACTTGGTCAGATTGCTGACGGTGGTCGCGCCCAGACTGCAGGTCTTCAGGCGGGAGATCGCGTAATTGCGGTCAATGGCGAGCCAGTGGGCAATTGGTTTGAGTTGGTTGACTTTGTTCGCGACGCACCAGAACAACCGCTCGAACTTACCATCGAGCGTGCTGAAGCTGAACGATCTGTTCAGATTACACCAGCGGAAAAAGTGCAAGACAACGGCGAGATAATAGGATTTGTGGGGGTTGGCGTGGAGCCGGTCTCATGGCCAGATAATGTTATGCGGGAAGTCCGCTATGGTCCGTTGGCGGCGATCCCCATTGCGCTGGATGAAACCTGGGCTGATACCCGACTCACACTTGTCGCTATCAAAAAAATGGTTACAGGGCTGCTTTCACCCAGTAACCTCAGCGGCCCAATTACCATTGCCCGTGTAGCTGAAGCCAGTGTCAGTTCCGGATTTGAAGATTTCGTTCGTTTTCTGGCTTACCTAAGCGTCAGTTTGGGCATCCTGAACCTGTTACCCGTTCCTGTGCTGGATGGAGGTCATATTGTGTATTACACCATCGAAGCCATCCGCAAAAAACCGGTATCAGATGCTGTTCAGGAGCTTGGGTTACGAATTGGTATGGCAATGATTCTTACATTAATGGTGTTTGCTCTTTACAACGACCTGATGCGGTTGTGAGAATTGCGGGCTCCTTACGCGCATTAACCAGGCGAAATAATTGAATGAGACGTTCTCTTCTAGGTTTAGCCGTTGGCCTCGTTGTTGCCGCAACCGGCATGACGCCAGCATTTGCAGATGAATTTACGGTTGCAGACATTGAAGTGGAAGGCTTGCAGCGTGTTTCTGCGGGTACCGTGTTTTCTGCTTTTCCCGTTAACATTGGCGAGCAGATGGACGAAGCCGAACTGGCCGATGCGATTAAATCACTGTTCCGGACAGGGTTGTTTACCGACATAGAAGCTAGCCGCGACGCTGGCATCCTGATTCTCACCGTCCGGGAACGGCCTTCGATTACTTCAATCGACATTGAAGGCAACAAGAACATAGAGACTGACATGCTCATGGACGCCTTGGCTGGCGCCGGGCTTCAGGAAGGTCAGGTTTTCCGCCGTGCAACACTGGAGCGGTTAGAGCTGGAGATCTTGCGATCGTACATCGGGCAAGGACGCTACAACGCCCGAGTCAAAGCAACAGCCGAGGTGCTGCCGCGTAACCGTGTGGCCATTCGTCTAGACATAAACGAAGGCACAGTGGCTGCTATTCAGCATATCAACTTGGTCGGTAACAAGGAGTTTAGTGACGAGGAGCTACGCGATCTGTTCGAGCTGCGTACTACCAGTTGGTGGAATTCCCTCACTAATTCAGACAAATATGCACGGGAACGCTTGAGCGGTGATCTCGAAACCTTGCGTTCGTTTTATCTCGACCGCGGTTATCTGGACTTCAATGTAGAGTCCAGCCAGGTGTCTATCTCGCCAGACAAGCAGCAGGTCTTTATTGCGATCGCATTGAATGAAGGGCCGCAATACACGATTTCAGAGATAAAGCTGCGCGGCAATCTCATTGTTGATGAAGAAGAGTTGCGTGAGCTGATTCCGGTGGATGCGGGCGATGTATTCTCCCGTGCCCGTATGACGGCGATTTCAGAGACACTGGCCTTCCGGTTGGGCAAAGAGGGTTATGCCTTTGCCAACGTAAATGCCGTGCCTGAGCCCGGCCCGAACAATACAGCAGCCGTCACGTTTTATCTTGAGCCCGGCAAGCGGGCCTATGTTCGCAGAATTAATTTTGACGGCAACGTATCCACCCGAGACGATGTCTTGCGCCAGGAAATGACGCAAATGGAAGGCGGTATTGCCTCATCGGACCGCATAGAGTTTTCCAAAACCCGCCTAGAGCGACTTGGGTTTTTTAAGACCGTGAATGTGGACACGGTACCGGTACCCGGAACTGACGACCTTGTTGATGTGAATTACTCGATTGAAGAGCAGCCCACAGGAAGCCTTTCGGCGTCTATAGGTTTCTCCCAGGATTCCGGCATTATTCTTGGTGCGAACGTATCTGAAAATAACTTTTTCGGTACGGGTAAGCGGGTATCCTTTGGCGTAAATGCCAGTGACTCGGTCAAAAGTGCCAATATTTCTTACATGGATCCTTACTATACTGTCGACGGAGTGAGTCGCGGTTTCAGTGTATTTGCCAGAGAGACGGATTTTGAGCAAGAGGATATTTCGTCCTACCTGCTCGACGAGTATGGCGGCCGTGTCACCTTTGGTTATCCGACCGACAACATCACTAGGCTGAACTTCGGTTTAGGCTATACGCTTTCCAAGCTTAAGGGCGGCGTGTTCACCTCGCAGGAAGTCACGGATTTTATCGACGAAGAAGGCGACTCCTTCAATAACTTCTTCCTCTTTGGTAGTTGGCGCCGTAGCACGTTGAACCGAGGCGTTCTGCCAACAGACGGCTATAGCCATTCACTGTCTGTTGACGTGGCCGTGCCGGGCAGTGACCTTACGTTTTACAAGGCCACCCATAAAACCGACTTCTACTTCCCGATTACAGATAACAATCGCTGGGTTGTGCGCACGCGAACGGAAGTAGGATATGGCAATGGCTACGGTGACCGTTCACTGATGCCGTTTTACGAGCACTTTTATGCGGGGGGCTACGGCTCGGTTCGCGGCTATCGGGCCAACTCGCTGGGGCAGCGGGCCACCAACGCCCCCAACGATTTTTCGGATCCGGATCCGTTTGGTGGTAACCTCCTGACGGAAGGTTCTCTGGAGCTGATTTTCCCGACGCCGTTTGCCGGTGACAGCCGCTCCATGCGTACAGCATTTTTTATAGACGCAGGGCAAGTGTTCGATCCGGATCGCGGGTTTGAACCTGAACCCGAGGAGCTACGACTTTCTGCAGGTGTTGGGTTCCAGTGGATTACGGCAGTAGGCCCGCTGGCATTCAGCCTTGCCAAACCGCTGAACGATAAGCCTGGAGACGATACTCAGGTATTCCAGTTCTCGCTCGGCCAGACATTCTGATTCCCCGGTATTCAGATTAAGCACGACGAGAAATAAAAACGAACGACACACAGGAGACTCAACATGTTCAGAACCCTATTGATGTTTGTAGCCGCCACTGCGCTGGCTTTGCCCGCCGCAGCAGATACCCGCATTGGTGTTGTAGATCTTCGCCAAGCCTTGTTTTCGTCGAATGATGCCAAGTCGTTCAGCGAAAACATGCAGAAAGATTTTGCAGGTGATGAGCAGAAAGTGCGCGAAGCCCAAGAAGCAGCGCGTAGTTTGAAAGAGCGTCTGGAAAAAGACGGCGCTATGATGAACGATAGCGAGCGCAACAAGCTAGCAGGTGAGTTTCAAGAGAAAGTAAAAGAGTTTAACTTCCTCAAGCAACGTCTCGATACGACTGTAAATCAGCGCAAGCAGGCGTTTCTGGAAGAGGCCCGTCCGGAAGTGGATGCGGCCGTTAAAGAATTGCTGGAAGAAAACGACCTTGACCTGATTCTTCCGAGCGAAGCGGTTGTCTATGTGAAGCCGGATATGAACCTAACACCACAGCTTCTGGAAAAGCTTAACCGTTAATTCTTGCCGGAGAGCCTTTGGGCTCGCTAGCGTGTTGTGGAGCGCGTGATGACAGTAAAGTCTTACCGGCTTGGAGAAATTGCAAAAGCGTTGGGGGCAGAGCTACGTGGCGATCCGGACGTTATGGTTTCTGGCCTTGCAACGCTTCAAGCTGCTGGCTCGGGTCAGCTCAGCTTTCTGGCAAACCCTGCCTACGCAAAGCATTTGGCAGATACTCAAGCGGCAGCGGTCATTTTATCGCCTGCCGCCGCTGAGAACTGTCCGACCAACGTCCTGTTACTTGAAAATCCTTACCTAGGCTATGCTCAACTGAGTCACTGGTTTGACCCGACGCCCGTTGCGCCGCAGGGCGTTCACCCTTCAGCTGTGGTTGATCCCGCCGCCACCGTGGCTACCAGTGCTAGTATAGGGCCTAACGCCGTTATTGAAGCGGGCGTGGTTATTGGAGAGCAGGTTGTTATCGGTGCGGGTAGTGTGATTGGTGCGCGTACCAGTATTGGTTCCGGCTCCATTATAAGGTCTAGAGTTACTCTCGCCCATGACGTGGTGGTGGGGCGGCGCTGCCATATTTTAAGTGGCGCCGTGATTGGTTCTGACGGCTTTGGCTTCGCGAATGAGAAAGGCCAATGGCACAGAATTGCCCAGCTTGGCCGTGTGGTTCTTGGTGATGACGTGGAAGTTGGCGCAAACACAACGATTGATCGTGGTGCTCTGGACGACACGGTTATAGGTAATGGCGTTAAACTGGATAACCTGATTCAGATCGCCCACAACGTCCGCATTGGTGACCATTGTGCCATGGCCGCAATGGTTGGCATTGCAGGCAGTACAAAGATTGGCAGCCACTGTGTATTTGGTGGAGCTTCCGGAGTAGCTGGCCATCTGGAAATTGCAAATCAGGTGCACCTTACCGGCATGACACTGGTTACCGGAGATATTCGGGAGTCAGGGGTCTATTCCTCCGGAACCAGTGCAGATACGAATCGGCAATGGCGCAAAAACGCTGTGCGTTTCCGTCAGCTGGATGCTCTGGCACGGCGTGTTAAAGAGCTGGAAAAGAAAACAGAGGGCTGAGGCCGATCACGATGATGTATATAGATGAAATAATGGAACACCTGCCGCACCGTTATCCGTTTTTATTGGTGGACCGGGTTACCGAAATTGAAAAGTCCAAATCAATCAAGGGTTACAAAAACGTTTCATTTAACGAGCCGTTTTTTACCGGCCATTTTCCCGATAACCCGATTATGCCGGGTGTGCTGATTATTGAAGCCATGGCACAGCTTTCTGGCATTCTCGGTTTTGTGACCGTGGGGCGGAAACCTTCTGACGGGCTGGTACAATACTTGGCTGGTACCAGTAAGGCGCGCTTCAAGCGCCCTGTGTTACCCGGAGATCGGCTGTCTATGGAGTCTGAGATTATCTCGGGGAAACGCGGTATCTGGAAATTCGATTGTCGCGCACTGGTCGATGGTGAGATTGTTTGTGTGGCAGAGATACTGACCGCTGAGAGAGAAGTTTAATGGCGACTAATGATTGGTCGGGTGTCCATCCTCAAGCGATTGTAGATCCATCAGCCAAACTTGCGGATAACGTAACGGTTGGCCCTTGGAGCTACATCGGCCCGAACGTTGAAATTGGCGAAGGCACAGAGATTCTTTCCCATGTGGTTGTGAAAGGCCCAACGGTTATTGGCCGCAATAACCGCATCTTTCAGTTTTGCAGCGTTGGTGAAGAGTGCCAAGACAAAAAATACGCCGGAGAGCCAACCACGCTTATCATCGGCGATAACAACACGATTCGCGAAAACTGCACCATTCACCGTGGCACCGTTCAGGATCAGGGTGAAACCCGAATCGGCAGTAATAATCTGCTTATGGCCTATGTGCATGTGGCCCACGACTGCGTGATTGGCAACGATACAATTCTTGCAAACTGTGCAACGCTCGCGGGCCACGTGACGGTGGGCGACCACGCTATTCTGGGCGGTGGCACGATGGTTCACCAGTTCTGCCATATAGGCCCGCACAGTATGGCCGCCGGCGGCAGTATTGTACTAAAAGATATTCCCGCTTATGTGATGGCGGCGGGTCAGTCTGCAGAACCTCACGGCATGAACGTCGAAGGCCTCAAACGTCGTGGATTCGACAAAGAGGTGTTAATGACCCTGCGCCGGGCTTATAAGGTCATTTACCGTCAGGGCCTGACAACTGAGCAGGCCGTCGAAAAGCTGGAAGAAGCATACTCCGACACGCCCGAAGTGCGCGTGTTGATTGACTCTCTGCGCGGAGCTCATCGCGGGATTATTCGCTGAGCGGGCAGGAGCCTTTTTGGATGGACCATCTCCAAGCTGCGGTTGTAAGTGAGCGCAGAACCACCTTTGGAATCATTGCCGGCGAGGCGTCCGGAGACATTCTGGGCGCCGGTCTGATTCGTTCACTTCGCAAACGCTACCCAAATGCGCGTTTTGTCGGCATTGGCGGCGACGAAATGATCGCAGAAGGCTTTCACTCTCTGGTTCCCATGGAGCGTCTTTCCGTTATGGGGCTGGTGGAAGTTCTTGGGCGTATCCGAGAGCTCTTTAGTATTCGCGCCCGCCTCCTGAGCTATTTCTTTGCCACTCCCCCGGATGTAGTGATTGGCATTGATTCCCCGGATTTTACTCTGGCCATAGAACGGCGCTGCCGCGAAGCAGGCATTCCCTCTGTTCATTATGTGAGCCCCTCCGTTTGGGCATGGCGCCAAAAGCGCATCTTCAAAATCGCCAAGTCCGTGGACTTGATGCTCACCTTGTTGCCGTTTGAAGCCCAGTTTTATGAGGCGCACCAGGTGCCAGTCGCCTTTGTGGGGCATCCTCTTGCAGACCGCATCCCTCTGGTTCCCGAGACCGGTAGAGCCCGTGAAGAGCTTGGGCTTGATGAGCGCGCGCCCCTGCTGGCGATATTGCCCGGTAGCAGAGCCGGTGAGGTTGAGCGGCTTGGCACATTGTTTTTGGAAGCTGCGCGCTGGATACAAACCAAGCGGCCGGATATGCAGTTGGTTATACCCTGTGTGAATCGCGAGCGGGAACAACAGGTTCGCGACCTTATCGAAGCACTGGATGTAAAGTTGCAGGTTACAATTGTAAGAGGCCGATCCCGAGAAGTGATGGCCGCTTCCGATGTTGTTTTGTTAGCCTCGGGAACCGCAACCCTTGAAGCGATGTTGCTGAAAAAACCCATGGTTGTGGGTTATCGTTTAAGCAACGTCAGCTGGGCATTGCTTTCTCGGTTAGTGAAAGTGCCTCACGTTTCCCTGCCCAATCTGCTGGCGAAGCAGCCTCTGGTTCCCGAGCTGTTGCAGGATGACGCGACGCCAGAATCACTTGGCGCAGCGGTGCTGGAACGTATGGAAGACCAACAAGAGCGGGATAGGCTGATTCACGCCTTCACGGAGCTTCATCACACATTGAGGCAGGATGCCGATGAGAAAGCCGCCCAAGCCATTTCCACGCTACTTGAAGAGCGAACACACTAGGTGGCCCGCGCACTCGTATTGCCGCCGTTTGAATGTGCCTATCAGGGCCGACTTTTGGCCGGTGTGGATGAAGTAGGGCGCGGCCCGCTCATCGGCGCGGTTGTTACTGCTGCGGTAATTCTCAACCCTGAACGGCCCATTGCAGGGCTGGCGGACTCGAAAAAACTCACAGAAAAAAAACGCAATGCGCTGTATGACGAGATCATCGAGCATGCGACTGCCTGGTGTTTAGGCCGCTGTGAAGCCCATGAGATTGATCAGATCAACATCTATCAGGCCACGATGATTGCAATGGAGCGCGCCGTCGCTGGCCTGAGTGTTACCCCTGAATACGTTCTCGTGGACGGCAACAAATGCCCGAAGTGGCACTGGCCCTCAGAACCTGTGATAAAAGGCGATAGCCGGGTAGAAGCCATCAGCGCTGCCTCCATACTCGCGAAAGTGACCCGAGACCGGGAGATGGCGCAGATGGAAGAAAAATATCCGGGATATGGCTTTGCTAAACACAAAGGCTATCCGACGCCTGTGCATATGGAAGCGCTATTCCGGTTGGGCGTAACACCAGAGCATAGAAAATCATTTCGGCCGGTGCAGGAAGCGATGGAGCAGGTGGGTTTCTTCAAGGAGCCAGTTGCACCAGCGTTAGACAATCTTCACTATCCGACTGACCTCTTTGAAAACAGTGATTGACAATAGCCTCTTGTATCCTTAATATACGCGCACGTTGATCGGGGCAACCCGGCAACAACCAGTTTGATGCGGGGTGGAGCAGTCTGGTAGCTCGTCGGGCTCATAACCCGAAGGTCGTAGGTTCGAATCCTGCCCCCGCTACCATATTTAAAGGCAAATCAGTAATTTACTGGTTTGCCTTTTTTTATTCTGCTTTTTGAATTTCCTCAGTATCCACGCAGCGCCGAATATTACTTGGGAACTGTGGATTGCCTCCAAAATCAACCGCAATAGCGTGATCATTAATGTACTGCGTCTGTGGGGCTAAAGTTACGCAAAGTTTATGTTCTGCCCTATACTTAGGCCCACCTATTTTCTTTCGGTGTGATTATGGAAAATCCAATAAGAATTGTTGTTATCGCGCTGCTACTGCTTTTAGCTAGCCCCTTAGCTTTTTCGGCCACAGCCGTTAACGATTTTTATTCTATCAATATGCAAAATAGCACTACGCTTTTCTTTTACCCGAGCGACAATGATACCTTTGACAGTGGTTTTAACGGCTTCACTAATGCAAATTTTGAGCTTATAAAAGGTCAGGGGGACATTAATATATCCCTCGACGGGCCTACGTTTGAGCCAGCTCCGGGGTATTCTGGAGTTGCAGAAATCCGCTATACGATCACCGACAGCACCAGCACTTCTGAAGCTCTCATCTTTATTACCGTAGAGAATGCTAACGCTATTTTTCAGGCTATAGATGATACGTTCGATGTGCCTGAAAATGCGGACGCCACGCCGTTGGATGTGCGGTTAAATGATCAACCTGTGCATGATATTATCCCGTCGCCAGTCCTATTGGTCGACAACGCGACCACCTCCAATGGTGGAGCCGTTGCGGTCCTCACTTTCGAAGATCGTCCTTCTATCTACTACACTCCACCGACCAATTTTTCTGGCACCGATTCATTCACCTATACGTTAACGAGAGGAAATGACACCTCCGTAGCGTCCGTCACAGTGAATGTTGGTGAAGCGCCCGTCAGTTTTGAAGCCATCGACGATACATTCGATATCCAGAAAAACGCAGACACTGTCACGTTGAATGTCCGAGAGAATGACCAACTTGCGGGCGTAAATGGGGTTGTCGAGGTCGTTGATAGTATCAGTGAGACTACCGAAGGCGGGGTGGTTGCTATCCAGAGCGAGTCATCTATTAACTATACGCCTCCCACCGATTTTACGGGGACCGATACCTTCACTTATACCTTGAAGGGAGAAAACGGCTTCTCTGAGGCGGTCGTCACGGTGAATGTTAGCGAGGAGTCAGGGCAGGATGAGCTTGAGATGCCCAGTAATCTCACAGAGGAAGAGGCCCGCGCCTTCGCTGTTGTTATTGATGCTTGTGGGCAAGATTTCGAAGTTTTACCTTGTGGTGAGATTGCAAGCATGTCCCCAGACCAGCAAAAACAACTGATACAACAGGTCTCCGGGCGTCACACTAAGCTGCAATCACGAACCATGCGGCAAATGCTAGAGCTACAAACCAGCAACATCAGTTCGCGTTTGCGAGAAATTCGCGACCAACGGAATCAATTTAGCATTGATGATTTAAATCTGGCCATCATGGGGGAGAACACGCCTTTGGCTCAGGCCCTGCAAGGTAATTTGCGCGGCGGCGCAGCTGGCGATGGTGGGCTGGTAAGCCCTTGGGGTGCATTTGTTAACGGTAATATTAGTTTAGGGAAAAGCAAAGATACGAGCAGCCGGCCAAGCTATGATCAAGACGGCTACGGCCTGACGTTTGGTCTTGATTACCGTTTTAGCGATACCGTCGTGCTGGGCGCTGCCGCCGGGGTTAGTAAATCCGATACGGACTTTACTTCGATGCAAGGGCATCAGGATGCCCAGTCTATTTCCCTGATATCGTTTGGCAACTACTACCCAGTCGACAACCTCTACGTAGACGGCTTCGCTATGTGGACAGAGGGTGATATGGACATCAACCGTCGTGTTGATGTGGCAATGGTTAAACAGGATTTGGCTTCAGACACCAAGAGCCGACAATTAACGGCAGCTACCAGTGTTGGTTATGAGTTTAACTACCAGAGCTGGCAGAGCACTGTCTACGGCCGCCTACAATACTCTGATCTGGATATTGAGGGGTATACTGAAACCGGAGGCAGCATGGCGCTTACCGTAAAAGAACAAAATACTAACAGCTTTACTAGCGCTATGGGTGCGCGGATTAACCATACCTTCAGTTGGAACCGTGGGGTTATAATTCCCAGCATTGATTTGGAATATGTTAAAGAAAACAATAAAAAATATAATATCAGTAACAACTTTGCGAATGCGGCCACCGCCGGAAATTTCAGTATTAGTGCCGATGAGTCAGACACTGAATATATGAGCTTAGGCACCTCATTAACCGCAGTATTCGGTGGCGGGCAATCAGCTTTTATTCGCTATGAACGACTGTTGCTACAGGACCGCTATGATTTTAGCTCCTACGCTCTGGGGCTTCGCGCGGAGTTTTAGAAGCCCTTAAGTGTTTTGCAGGCTTGCGCAATAGCCGTTATGTTGCTGCTTCTTACTCTGTGCAACTGGTCGCGGAGCCAAGGGTGGTGCTATCCGACTTTGCGGGGTGGCGTTAGAACTCAATCAAAGATCAAGCAAATAAAGCCGCTCCAACCGAAACAAATCGCGATTCAGCTCGCGCAGTTTGTCATAGAGTTCCCGTAGCTCCCGATGTAGTTCAAGCCGTTCCTTAGACGATGTATCGTCATCGCTAAGGAACTGCTCTTTGCGCGAGATATCTCTTTCGACGGACTCTATGTTCGTATCAATTTCGTGAATCATCTCGCCTTTGCTAAACGCTGCGAGAAAGCCCCGTTCCAAGTCCGGTGGGCATACGCTGCGGTAGCGGTTGCCTTCGCGCCCTTCATCAAAACCTTTTCGGGGTGTGCAGTATTGTTGTAATCCAGCCTTCCGCCCCGCGTAGTAGGGATCGTCTTGTGGTTTAACATTGTACTCAGAGCAAGCTTCATAATGTTTGTGCAAGCGGGCGCGGGTGTAACCTTTAGATCCGTCTTTGCGGCCAATTTCGTGCCAGTCAGCCGTTTTACACTCGCCTTCCGATAAAGTGGCACAACCATAAAACCCGGCACAGAGCAGCCCGACGAGCGCAGCCTGCGTGATTCGGTGAAGGAGAGTTTTTTTGGAGCAGGTGTTAGCTTTCTGCATCTAGTGTGATCTCCCTATCTGGCTTCTAGTCGCGGCTGCTGTCTTATTGGTTAAAGTATGACTCTATCTTTTGCAGCAACAGAATAACAGTGATGTACACCAGAAGAAGACGCGTTTACCAATGTAAAACAGAGTAAAGAGGGGGTAGGCTTATGGTGAATTCTGGCAAGGGCTTGACGGGGTGGTCACGGCTACTAAATTAAGAGTTTAATAGTAATAGAATCCACTCATCTGGGAACGATAGGTAACAATCATGAAGGATTTTGAAGTAGGAACTATTATCGGACTGCTCCGGCGCACGGCGCCGTTTTTGATCTTTCGGTTTTTGATCTATTTTGGCATCACTTTAGGGTATGTAATCATCACCGGTGCTGGTGCCGGGGTTGGCTATGGTGCGGGGGCTGTGTTTGGGGATTCAGCCGTTGGTGGCACCTATGGCGGCCTAATCGGCTTTGGTCTCGCCAGTGGCATCATGTATTTCCTGCGCGAGTACCTCCTGTATATGGTCAAGGCCGGGCATATCGCTGTATTGGTGGAGGTGATGGATGGCGGGGACATTCCGGATGGCCGTGGCCAAATAGATTATGCGCAATCGGTGGTCAAAGAGCGTTTTGCAGAATCCTCTGTGCTGTTTGGCGTGGACCAGCTTATTAAGGGTGTTCTCAAATCATTCAACCGGGCTTTCTTTACCTTAGCCGCAATTCTGCCGATCCCCGGCATTGAAGCAGTTGCCAAGTTTCTGAATACCGTGATTCGGTTGTCGCTAACCTATTTGGACGAGGTGATCCTCGCTTACAACATACGTACCCGGTCTGACAATCCTTGGGCTTCCAGCCGCAGCGCGCTGATTCTTTACGCCCAGAATTATCAAGTTTTTCTAAAGAATGCAGCCTTTCTGGCGCTGATTATCTGGTTTTTAACCTTCATCGTATTCCTGATTATCCTTGCTCCGGTCGCCGGGCTGGTGGCGTTATTCCCCGGCACTGCTGGGCCGCTGACCTTTGTGATTGCGCTGGTATTCGCCTGGGGTATTAAGCAGGCGGTGATTGAGCCATTCGGGATGACGGCTTTGATGCAGGTATTCTTTAAAGTGACGGAAGGCCAGCAACCGAACCCGGAGTGGGAGCAGAAGTTGGATTCGGTTTCCGACAAGTTTGAGGAACTGAAGGTAAAAGCGAGCCAGTGGGTCGGCAAAAATGATGCGCCAGTGAAAACGGCTGAGGCGACTGCGGGAAAAGATACGCAAATGCCTGAGTAACGCAGCAGTCCTAAATGCCTTTTTTGTTATGCGTTCGCCGCGCCCTCGCTATGGGGGCGCTGGCTTTTTATGGTCTTGGTCTTCTCTTGCCACTTTTTAGGCGATATACCGCTGCCCCGTAAAAAGAAGTGGTTAAACGAGCTTTGTTCTCTAAACCCGAGTAACTGGCTGATCTGCAATATGCTCAAGTTCGAATACTGCAGATAATCCTGTGCGTGGTGTAAGCGAACATCAGCCAGCAACTGCTGGTAGCTAGTACCCTGCTGCTTCAGTTGCCGCTGCAAGCTGCGTTCACTTTGTCCAAGAATGGCCGCAATTTGGGCGAGTTTGGGGCTGTTCATTAGGTTTTTTCCGAGCTGGCTTTTTACCTGCTCGACCGTGTGCTTGGTATCTGCCTCGATAACGGAAGGGCGTGTTATCTGCTGTAGCGGCCATGCCAAAACATCGGCAGCGATCATGATGCTGTTATGGCTCTGGCCGAACCGGCATTGGGCGCGGAACCCATGCTGGTATTCCGCCTCGTTATAATCATTGGGCCTTGGGTGCACAAAACACACTTCCATTACCGGAATCAGGCGACCGGTCAGTTGTTCTGCCAAATGAATAATCCCTGCCAATACACTTTCGCACACTAATCGAGCGGCTTTATGCGGCTGAAAATGCGCGCGCCATATCAAGCGTACATGCCCGCCATCAGATTCTATACGAGACGTGCCCAAACGGTGAACGAGCCGCTCAAGCGTCATAACCTGCTGAAGTGCGTGGCCCAGTGTCAACGATTTGGCCCGCGTATTGGCTAAAGCTTCGCCCAGGACATCAAAGTTTTCTAACCCTGCATTTTGCCCTGCTTTAATGCCGAGTAGCGGGTCTTGCACCAGGTCGCTGGCGCTTAGAAAGAGCCGAAAGTAATCCTCTACTCTTATCTTCTCCGGTGGGTTGACCATCCAAAGGTCAGTGACTGATGCCGCATCTGCAAGTGCTGATAGACGGCCCCCTTGTTGAAGGTACGCCATCAGAACAGGCTGAATGTACGGTCCGACCACATGATTGGTGGGATGGTTAACGGATGTGTTTAAGGCTGGGTTTTCACTCATATTTGCCGCTTTATAGTAATTTTTATTCGTAATCCAACAATTAAGCCAGAGTAGGGCAGGCTAAGATGCGATGCAAATGGCAGGTCAAAATATAAGCACAATAATAACGAGTGCCCCGTCTGGAGCAATTATGAATGTATTCGGGTATTGGGACGGATTTTATAACGACCCTTGGTTTTGGCAGTTTCCCATGGCCACGCTCGCCATTAGCATGGCGGCATTCCTTATTGTTGCAACGCCTTGGACGATTGTTGCCGGGTTAGACCCAGCACCTCTTAGAAAGTACAAAATTCAGCAGAAGCCGTTTGAGGTCAAAAAGTTTCTGCTGCCTTCTCTGGGCCGCATTCTTATAAACAATATTATTTTGGCCGCACTTTTGGTGCTCAGTTGGCCGGTGTTGAAGCTCACTGCTGTGCACAATAACGAATTGCCGGTTTGGTATGTGATCGTCGCGCAACTCGTGTTTTTTGTGGTGCTGGATGACTTCTTGTATTACTGGATGCACAGGTACATGCACGAGAACAAGTGGCTGCTACGGAACGTGCACAGCGTGCACCACCGGGTACGCAACACCTGTGGTATCAACGGGAATTACATGCACTGGCTGGAATTCACCTTGACCGCTGCGGTCACCCTGATAGGGCCGATTCTTTTGGGCGCGCACATTTATGTGGTTTGGCTGTGGGTGATTATTCGGCAGATTGAAGGTGCTGATGGCCACATCGGTTATGACATTCCATGGAACCCGGTACACCTGCTTCCTGTATATCAGGGGCCGGTGTACCACGATTTCCACCATGCCAAGTTTAAAGGCAACTACGCAGGGTTTTTGCCATATCTCGATAAATACATGGGTAAAACCTATGTTCCGGCCTACTTAAGCTACCTGAAGGCCAAGAAACGGGGGCTGACGGCTGGCGAGATTGAGCAACAGAGCAAGGCTGAGCTCAATCCCAGTAGGGCGGATCGCCAAAATACCCATCAATAAAATCAACAAAACTCCGAACCTTGCTGGCCAGAAGCTGCCGGTGTGCGTACACCGCATAGAGCCCCATGGGCTCGGGCTCGTACTCCTGTAGGATAACCTTCAGCTTTCCCTCCTTAATGGCCGGGCCTGAAATAAACGTAGGCTGCAAGGCGATTCCCGCTCCACCTATAGCGGCTTCCACCAGCACATCCCCGTTGTTGCTGGTAATGCCGTTTCTGTCGTTCTGACCATTGTTTAGCAACCATCGGTGCAGGGGTTGGCTGGAGTCCAGCTCTATGTAGCTATAACGCAGGTAGCGGTGGCCCTGAAGATCTTCGAGGTGTTTGGGCGTGCCGTTTTGCTTTAAGTAGTCCGGTGAAGCGCACACCGCCATTCTGATCGGGGCAATCCGCTTGGCGATCAGTGAGGAGCTTTTCAAGTGGCCGATGCGCAGCACTACATCGAACCCCTCTTCAACCACATCCACTTTGCGGTCATTCAATTGCAAATCGATGCCTACCCCCGGGTGAGCCTTTTGATACTCGCTCAGCATGGGCGCCATGTGGCGAATTGCGAAGGACACGGGCGCGCTGATTCTTAGCAGGCCGCGAGCTTCGGTTTGCAGGTCGCCAATCTGGCATTCCATATCTTCAATGTCGTGCAGCACCTGTTGTGCACGCAGGTGATAGCTGGCTCCTGCCTCAGTCAGATGAATCTGTCGGGTGGTGCGGTTGAGCAGGCGCACACCCAAGTGCTCTTCGAGCTGGGAAACATACTTGCTGACCAACTGTGGGGACATGTCTAGCCGATCTGCAGCGCGGGTAAAGGCGCCTTCACTCACCACCGTAACAAAGGCGCGCATGGCATCGAGGCGGTCCATAGGTTCATCCTGCTCCTGCGGTTTTCATTGATTATCAACGCTGTGTTGATAGTAACTCAATAGTAGCCCGCTTATTCTTTCGATTTGGCGATAGTAAAGTGGTTCCATCAGTGGAGCGCTTCGGTGGTATCAGCCTATAACGCTTCGTAGTAACGGATAAAGTAAAACTCTAAATCTAATGATCGAGGTCGATTATGCAAGCATTACAGTTTTCAGCAACCGGCTCACTCGATTCGCTGCAAATAAACGATATACCCAAGCCTGTGCCGGGTGTTGGCGAGGTTTTGGTGGAGGTTCGGGCTGCAGGCCTGAACCCCAGCGATTTGAAAAACGTACAGGGGCTTTTTCCCTACACCACAACGCCGCGTATTCCCGGTAGGGATTTCGCCGGTGTTGTTGCAGACGGGCCAGCGGAGCTTATAGGCAAGGCAGTTTGGGGCGGCACAGGTAAAGGCTTTAGTTTCACTCAAGATGGCTGTCATGCGCAGTATGTGGTTGTACCCGCGAATGCCGTGGCGCCCAAACCGGAATCGCTCACCTTTGCTCAGGCAGCCACGTTTGGAGTTCCGTACATTACAGCTTGGGATGCCTTGGAGCGGAGCCAAGTTGCGGAGGGTACCCGATTTTTGATCATCGGCGCTGGCGCCGTAGCCAAGGCAGCGCAGGCGCTGGCGAAAACCAGAGGTGCCAATGTTGTACTGGGGGTTCGCCGTGCCGAGGTTGCGCAGGAGTTGGAGGCGCAGGGTATTAATGCTTTCCAACTACCAGAGGCCGAGAAGCTGCCGGAGCAGGCACAAACTCGCTTTCAGGGGCAGTCGCCGGAGGTCATTTTCGATACCACTGGCCACTGGCTGCCAGCTGCGGTGAAGGCGCTCGGCCCCTTTGGGCGCATAGCGGTTATTGCTGCACCGGCAGACGGGCTGACTAGCATGCCCGTTCTTGACCTATACCGCCGTGGCGGCTCGGTCATCGGGGTTAACTCGCTGCTATACAGCTTGGAAGATTGCGCAAAGATGTTTGAGCGAATCAGTGCAACGTTTGATGGCGACTTGCCTATTCCTGACAACTTTACCGAGATGCCGCTCTCGGAAGCTATTGCGGCGTACAACAAGGTACATAAGGGTGGGTCTGAAAAGATCGTTTTAATCCCTTAAAGCAACATGATTTGACCGTCATGATTTACACGAAACAGGAGATCACACAATGATTGAACTTAGACCCCACAGTGAACTCGGCGGTGCCCATCACGGTTGGTTGGATACTCGCCACCACTTTTCATTCGCAGAATATTACGACCCGAATCGCATGCACTGGGGAAATCTCAGAGTATGGAATGACGACACTATCGCTCCGCGCTCTGGCTTTCCACGCCACCCGCACCGCGACATGGAAATCATTACCTATGTCCGCAAGGGAGCCATAACGCACCAAGACAGCCTTGGCAACAAAGGCCGTACCGAGGCCGGTGATGTGCAGGTGATGAGCGCGGGAACAGGCATTGCCCACAGTGAGATGAATGAAGAAGATGAAACCACGCAGATCTTCCAGATCTGGATTATGCCTAACGAAGCGGGCCTGCCGCCCACCTGGGGCACTAAGCCGTTTCCCAAGGGTGAGCGCAGTGGATCATTCGTTACTCTCGCCAGCGGTATTCCCGGCGATGACGATGCTTTGCCTATACGAACGGATGCGCGCATGGTGGCGGCAACGATTGAGGCAGGTAAGAGCACTGAATACCGTATTGCCGCTGGGCGCAAAGTCTACTTGGTGCCTGCAACCGGCAAGATAGACGTTAACGGAGTCGTCGCTTCTGCGGGCGATGGCGTTGCGATCAGTGACGAGGAATTGCTGAAAGTGAGTGCTCTGGAAGACAGCGAAATTGTGCTGGTAGATGTGGCGTAAGAAGCCAGCTTGGCTTGTTGGAAGCGGGCTGCACTACTACATTGAGTGGAAGTGTTGCCCGTCTCTCTCCTGAAAATATGCACATGTGTAAACCAAAACAGAAGAAGGATATATAAATGACGAAGATTCTGGTTCTTTACTACTCCATGTACGGCCATATCGAAACCATGGCAAACAAAGTGGCTGAAGGCGCCCGCAGCGTGGCGGGTGTGGAAGTAACCCTGAAGCGTATACCCGAAACCATGGATGCCGAAGCTTTCAAAGGTGCGGGCGGCAAGGTTGATCAAGCGGCACCTGTTGCTTCACCCACCGAACTGGGTGACTACGACGCCATTATTGTTGGTACACCGACCCGTTTCGGCAACATGGCCGGGCAGGTACGCACCTTCTTCGACCAAACCGGCGGCCTTTGGGCGAAAGGTGCTCTGGCAGGCAAGGTGGCGAGTGTGTTCACTTCAACAGGCACCGGTGGTGGTCAGGAAATGACGATCACGTCGACCTGGACCACCCTGGCACACCATGGCATGGTTATCGTTCCAATCGGCTACACCACGCCAGCGTTGTTTGATGTTTCGCAAGTAAGTGGCGGCACGCCGTACGGCGCATCCACAATTGCCGGTGGCGACGGCTCACGCCAGCCAGACGAACGTGAGTTGGGTATTGCCCGTCATCAAGGTGAGCATGTGGCAAAAATTGCCGCCAAGCTTAAAGGCTGATCAACTATATCAGAGTCATTGGGTAGACAAGTTATGCCCAGCGGCTCTGAGCGTTGTTTGAGCTAGTTCCATAGCTTTGTCCGGAAACTATTCCCTGTATACTGCGGGTATCAAGAACGACCTGCCGTTACGGGGAAATCAGTTTGTCTGGCGAGACTGTAAACTACGGATTGGAAAGCATCATCCTTCACCACTCCTTCAAACAAGTGAAGGGGCGAACCATCAAAATCGACTGCCGTGAACGAACCCATCTGGGTGGTGTCAACGGGGCTGGTAAAACCTCTGTTTTGGCTCTTGTTCCGGCGTTTTTCGGTGAAGAACCGGAGCGCATCGTTACCAAGGCATCGGGCAAACTGTCCTTTCTGGACTACTACCTGCCCACCTTCCAAAGCCTGATCATATTTGAGTACCGGCGAAGCGCGGGGTTGCACTGTGCGGTGATGTACCGCCATGCACAGGGAAAGCCCTGTTACCGGTTTGTGGCCGGGTCCGCTGAAGAAACCTTTTTTGCACCAGATGTGAAAGAGTTGCTTCAGGCCGGAGCCAGCGCAGATGATGTGTTCGCAGCGCTTCGTAAACGCGGCACTACTGTTTCAAAAATTATAGATACGATTACCAATTACCGAGCCATCATTCAGCGCAATCAAAAGCTGTTGAAACGGCTTCCTGCTGACGCCCGAGCGCTCCGGGCTCTGGCGGCTGAATTTGGCCTGGGTGACAGCGACACCCAGATGACCAACATTGAGCGTCTGACCCACGTGGTGTTGAACAAACACCGGCTGCTTAGCAGCTTCAAGACCATGATCTGCGAAACTCAATTTGAGAATATCCATCAGCACGCCAAGCCTCGCGCCATTGATCGCAAAGATCTGATCGCGGATATACAGAGCCTTTCCGCTTTTGCGGGTGAGGAAGAAAAGATCCGTGAATGCTTGAGAAAGGATGCCGAACGTAGGGCAATTCTTGAACAGGCGGATAAATCTGTAGCCAACCTACACGCCTCTGTTGATGAAGCCCGAGAGAAGGTCAGCGAGCTGGGCGAGCAGAAAGAGCGGCTTGAGGCAGATAGAAGCATTCGAAGAGCGGAGTTTGAAGACAGCGATCGCCAACTGGCCCGAGAGGTAACGGATCGCAATGCCGAGTTTGAATCCCTGGACGGGCAAGTAGCCGCCCTGCACAAGCAGAACGACAGATATGAAGAGGGTGGGCTATCCGAGCTGGCCCAGAGTTTCGATAATCTCGCCGACTACCGCCAGCGCTTGGCCACAGCGCAAGCAGATTACGACAGCCTGACGGGTAAGGCCTCTGAGATAGAAGGCGAGTACGAGCAAGAAAAGCAGA
>Ga0209075_1000405_pt1 | contig 41657 bp, 26 predicted proteins | sample Stecom2011_FD_187523 | JGI IMG/M metagenome (GOLD analysis project Ga0209075, IMG submission 187523) | Agricultural soil microbial communities from Utah to study Nitrogen management - Steer compost 2011 (SPAdes) (version 2) | ecosystem: Environmental > Terrestrial > Soil > Agricultural land...
GTTTAAGTTTGTCGCGGCTCATGTGTTGCTCGCCTACCTCAAGCATGCCGGGCTTTTCTAGCTGCAACACGTTGGGGTAAACCGTGCGCAGTTTGTTCATGGGTTCTAAAATCGCATGGCGGTCGGTTAACCTCACCAGTAGGTAATCGTCGCTGTGCGGGTCTGTTTTGCCTTGCTCGATAATGCGGTTTAGCTCGCCCTCGATAACCCGCATATTGCGCAACGGTTTAAGCGGTAAGTGTTTAACATTTTGCAAGCCATCTGCGTCCAGCTCGACAAGGGTTACACCCTTTTTTTGGTGTTGCTCTGAAAAGCTGTATTTTAAAATCGAGCCACTGTAGCGAATATGCTCACGGCCTTTGTACTGAGGGCTGTGCAAATGGCCCAACGCAACATAGTCAAACGGTATACAGGGCTGATAACTCACCCTATCCGAGCCGCCAATGGACAGCGGCCGCTCGGAGTCGGACTCCTCGGCCCCATCGATAAAGCAGTGGCTTATTAGCACATTACTCACATCGTTAGATTTACCCGCCAGTATCTGCTCGACCAAAAAGGTATGAGCGTCGTCATAGCTGGCAACTGGCTGGTTAAATAGATGGCGCACGGTCTCGGGGTCGTTGTAGGGGATGCCGTAAAAGGCCACATCGCCTTCACGGTGTTTTAGTATCACCGGCTCGGCGACTTGGGTTAAATCCCCTAGTATGTGCAACCCCGCCTGGCTTAATTGGCGCGCGCCAAAGCGTAACCGCTGGGCGCTGTCGTGGTTGCCCGGGATCAAGATCACCGGCACTTTCAGCTCGAGGCAGACCTTGGTTAACACCTCATCTAACAGCTCTACGGCGCTGGCCGGTGGTACCGAGCGGTCGTAAATATCACCGGCAATCACCAGCGCATCGGCTTGCTCCTGCTCGATGTAGGTTAACAGTTGATCAAGCACGTGGCGCTGGTCATCCAACAGCGAAACATTATGAAACTGCCGGCCTATGTGCCAGTCGGAGGTGTGGATGAACTTCATTGTGCGTTACCTGATGTGGTTAAGGCGCTGGGCTATTAGGGCGTTAAAGCGGTTGGTTATTATGGCTAGAGGCTGCTGCCTAATGACCGCAATCGTTTAAAGGTCTAGTTTACCTGTAATCAGCAAGTAATAAACGTGTAGCCCAAAAAGCGCCAAACCAGCCATGCTTTAGAGTGGCAATTGAGTAAAATCCGTGCAGAATGCTTAGCGGATAATGGTGCACGGGGGCACCTTGGTATACTGTTGCCCTTTATTTAAGAGGATGCCGTAATGACAATAATCCAAACCCTTTGCGCCAGCTGCTTAACCGCTAACCGTGTGGAACAAAGCCGTTTAACCGATGGCCCTAAGTGTGGCAAATGCGCTAAGCCGGTTTTTTCTGGTCAGCCGATAGCCGCCGACGACGCACAGTTTGCCCGCTGGCTTGCTCAAGAGCAATTGCCCTTAGTGGTGGATTTTTGGGCCGATTGGTGTGGACCTTGTAAAACCTTTGCCCCAGGGTTTGCCCGAGCCGCCGATGGCTTAGAGCCGATTGCCCGATTTATTAAAGTTGATACCGAGCAAGCGCGGCAAAGCTCGGCGCAATTTAGTATTCGCAGTATCCCAACCTTGATGGTGTTTCGCGGCGGGCAGGCCGTTGCCCAGCAAGCCGGTGCACTGCCCTACCCACAGTTTTTGCAGTGGTTAAATGGCGTGTTAAACCCTTAACTGTGTGTTGCTGCGCAGTAGCCGTGATTGAGGTTGCGCGTTAATGTTATTTAACGTTACTGAATAAAAACGCTGACAAACTAAGGCCTCAGGGTGACGCTAAGCTGCCAGCGTTGATTTTACATATTACTGAGTGTTACAGGTAGACGGCGCCACGCAGCTTTGGTTGTTCTCCCAGCCCCAGCCTGACGTGGTGTTTTGGCATGTAGGAAAAATACTCCCGTACCAGTCGCAAGTGCCGCCGATATTGCCACCATTGTTACCGCTGGTAGCCGTCACGATGCAGGACTGTTGGTGCTCCCAGCCCCAGCCATCGCCGTCTGGATCCGAGTTGGCGTCGCAGCAGATCGGGTAGCCATCTTGCGTACCACAACTTGGGCCATTGTTAGTACCGCCGTTGGTGTAAACACTCGCGATGTTAGCGGTGGCAGCAATACCGTTGGTGCCATTAATAAGCAGTTGGCCCCAGCGGGTTAAGTTGTTGGCGTTAAAGTCTTGTGCAATATCCAGCGATGCAAGCTCGCTGCTGTTACCCGACCAAGACCAACCCAAATAGCCGATACCGCTGGCTTGTGCAATTTGTAAAATGGCCTCGGCAGCTACCGCCTCGCCGTAATGATCGGCTGCAAACTCGCCCACCACCAAAGCTAATCCGTCGGCTAAAAAGCCATCAATATAACTTTGTACCTTATTGGCGGTATCGTACACTTGGTACATGTGCACACTAAAAATAACGTTGCTGTTCACGTCGGCACTTAATACCGCCGGCGCGTTGGCGCGCATAAAGTTTTGCCAATCCTGCCCCCAGTTGGGCGCATCCACCATCAGTGCGTGATCAAGGCCAGCGGCTCTTATGCGGTTGATCGCCTGGCTGTGACCGTCTACCCAATCAGAGGCCGATGCGCCATTACCAAATGGCTCATTACCAATATTAATAATCACGTAGTCCTCTTCGCCCTGAAGCACACTGGCAATATCCAGCCAGTAATCGGTGGCACCGGCAAGACTTTGCGCGCCGTCTTGCTCGCCGTAGCCGGTGGTGTCGTGCACCTCTAATAGGGCAATCAGGTTATTGGCTTTGCACTGGTCAATAATAGCCTGTACCTCGCTGGCGCTGGTACGGCTCCAACGTGCGCCGCTCGACAGAACAACACGAACACTATTAGCGCCGGTTGCGGCGATATCGGTCAGAGATTGGTTTGTTTGGTTGGTAAACCATGCATGAGGAAGGTTTACCCCGCGCATAACAAAGGCATTGCCGTTGCCATCCAATAAAGTGGCGCCTTGGGTATAAAACCCCGCGTAAGCACAGCTGCACAGCGCAAAAGCTGCCGCTGCGGTTAACAATTTTTTTAGGCAGTAACGATATTTGAGCATATTAAAATTCCATAGTTATTATTAAAGTGATGCAACCGGTTACATTTGCGAGTGTAGGCTATTTATAAAACAATACAAAGGGCTTGTCTTAATAAATGCGAAGCTGTTACCACAAAGGCTTTGGCAAGTGTTTTTAACAGTAAAAACAGCAAAGTGACATTACGCACCTTAAAAACCGGTTACATAGTGTTGTTTAAAATTCCACTTGCTGGAAACAGGCCTAAAATGGCTTAACTTGCACTCGGGTTAGATGTTAAGAGCTAATAAGATTGAGCTAACTGGTAAACATAACCTTACACTGGGCAGTAAATTGCGCTAAAAGGCTTAAAGTTTGCCGATATAACACTGTAAACTTTTGTTACTCACAACAAACAGTAAACGTCGTTTTTAAAAGCTGGTGGATACGTTATTTATCCAGTCGCACCCTGCATATAGTTCTGTTGACCATTAGTTGCATGACTTGTATAAGCTAGCCTTACTTTATCTTTTGGGGGCATCATGATTAAACGCACACTAAGCGCCGCTGTTGTGGCTGCGGCATTATTGGCCGCTTGCACCACTGCGCCCGACCCTACGGGCAAGCAGGCTAGTTTTAAAGACGCATTTGCCGACGATTTTTTAGTGGGTGCGGCAATCAATAAAAAGCAAATATGGGGCGATGCAGCGCTTAAAGGTTTTATAGCTGAGCAGTTCAATGCGTTAACGGCAGAGAACGAAATGAAGTGGGTGCGCATCCAGCCCCAAGAGGGCCGTTACGATTGGAGCACCGCCGATAAGCTGGTTGAGTTTACCCAGGCCAATAACATTCACCTTACCGGCCATACCCTACTTTGGCACCAACAAACGCCAGACTGGGTTTTTGAAGATGAGCAAGGCAACCCCGCCACCCGAGAGCTTTTATTGGCCAGATTAAAAAGCCATATCTTTACGGTTGTTGGACGATATAAAGGCCAGGTCCCCTCGTGGGATGTCGTCAACGAAGCGCTAAATGACGACGGCACCATGCGCGAGTCTAAATGGTACCAACAACTGGGCCCGGATTATTTAATCAAAGCGTTTGATTATGCTCACCAAGCTGACCCGCAGGCCAAGCTTTACTATAACGATTACAATTTGTACTTACCGCAAAAACGCCAAGGTGCTATCGAGCTGGTAAAACAAGTTCAACAAGCAGGTATCCCGGTTCACGGTATCGGCATGCAGGGGCACTATGGTATTGGCCATCCGCAAAACCTAACCGACATTGAAGACTCGATTGTTGCCTTTAGCTCGCTTGGCGAGGTGTTGGTTACCGAGCTGGATGTATCGGTACTGCCCTTTCCGGAAGAAGGCAGCGAGGGTGCCGATCTGGATTTAACGGTAGCTTTAAGTGACGAGTACAACCCCTACGTTGATGGTTTACCAAAGCAGCAACAAAGCGAGTTGAACGACCAGTACTTAGCTCTGTTTGATATTTATTTAAAACACAAAGACAAAATATCCCGGGTTACTTTTTGGGGCGTTGATGACGCACAAAGCTGGCGCAACAACTGGCCGGTACCCGGCCGGACAGATTACCCATTGTTAATCGACCGCAACCGCGAGCTTAAACCCGTTACCCACACCCTGTTTGATCGGGCTCGCTCGCGTTAAATCAGATTGTTGTCTGTAGGCGTATTAGGTTACGCCTAAAGACAACAGGGATCGATTAAAAGTCTGTTTTATCAACACAACTCTTTAACCTTATGGCTTTGGTTGATTGCGCTAAAAACCAAACGAATCGACTTCACTGCAAGCGGTAAAAACACATATTGTCTGCAAACTACAGTAAAATATTTTTGGCATTTGTGCCGTTTTTTCTAGGCCACTTAATCCGGTTTTAGCTGACACTTTTATTCGTGCGTTTATGCACTGCCCTTTGTTGCCGCTCTTTGTGCACGAAAAGCGCATTTAACTGATGCGCCACTGTGCCGTCATCGTCGATTCCGCTCAAGCGCCCCACGTTTTATTAACGTTAGCTACAGGCAATACAATCTTTGACAATACGAATCCAGCCCCGCGGTGGATCACAGCCAAGTGACGATAACCCGTCATTAACCGTGCTCGATTACCCGCACAAAAGACGAGTATTTTTTAGTCTAAGATGTTTATATTGGTATCTGCGCCCTGCCGGATGCCGTTTAGCAATACAACTGTTGTACCAACACCCTAAATATTTTTACAACAATGCAAATAAAAACAAGTGTGTGCTTGTGCTTAATTTGTTATCCCGCTAGGCGCCCTTACCTTTAAAAGACAAAAATTTACAAAACCTAAAACCTTCTGCGCTGCCGCAATAGCTCGCTTTACCTTTATTGGCGGGGCCTTGCTGGGTTTTTATGAAAAATACTCAAATTATCGTAAGTTGAATCATTTTGCGTTATTGTTGATATACTAATGGTCATATTGAACATAAGCTGCGTATCGCACAATAGATGCTAGCCCTAACATTATAAAAGGAACCACCTATGCTTATTCAATTTAACTGGCGCCCATTGGCGGCAGCCATTGCAGGAGCAACGATGCTTGCAGCCTGCGCCAGCAACCCCACAAGCACGGCACAAAACTCGCTCACCCTAAACGATAAAGACTATTTCGATTCGGCAGCGGTGAACGTGTTTGCTTTTTCGAGTAAACCCGGCGGGTTATTTTTTGACTCAAAAACCGCTGGAGTCGAGATTGTGCAGCATGGCGAGCGCACGGCCACCAACGGCGATGTTCGGTTATTGCATACCCCAGAGCAGTGGGACGGCATGGCTCAGTTTGTCTCGCGCGAGGTGGATAAAAAAACAGGCACCATCACCACTCAGCTGGCCTACCCCGAGCTGGATTTTACTTACAGCGTAGAAGCCACCGCCACCGATCAGGGTATGCTGGTTAGCGTTTATTTAGACAGCCCATTACCCAAAAAGCTTGAAGGCAAAGCGGGTTTTAATATGGAGTTTTTGCCCGCCGAGTACTGGGACAAAGCCTACTTGGCCGACGGTAAGCCAGGGCAGTTTCCCCGCTCTGCCTCTACCACTCACGGCATGATCATGAACGATGAGGGCCTGACCGAAGCCACCCCGTTTGCTCAGGGTAAAACCTTGGTACTGGCGCCAGAGGATCCAGAGCGTCGCGTTAGCATCAGTGAAACCTTGGGCGACGGCGAGTTGATGATGTTTGATGGCCGCACCAAAGCGCAAAACGGCTGGTATGTTGTGCGCGACCTGATCCCTGCCGGTCGTAGCGGAAAAGTCATCGAGTGGACGCTCGACATCAGTGCTATTGATGGCTGGATGCGCGAGCCGGTAGTAGGTTACTCGCAAGTGGGTTATCACCCCGAGCAACCGAAACGTGCCGTGATTGAGCTTGACCCAAACGATACTGTTAAATCAAAGATAGAGTTACTAAAAGTACAGGCCGATGGCACCACTAAGGTGGCGCATTCGGCTAAGCCTGAAACCTGGGGCAATTACCTGCGCTACAAATACGCCAGCTTTGATTTTTCAGATATCAATGAGCCTGGTGTGTATCAATTGCGCTACGGCAATCAAACCACTGAGAGCTTCCCCATCGCTAAAGACGTGCTTGCCAAAGTATGGCAGCCGACGTTGGATTTTTTCTTTCCGGTACAGATGGATCACATGCAAGTGCGTGAGGCTTATCGTGTTTGGCACGGCCTCTCGCATATGGACGACGCGCTACAAGCGCCACCCAGTTACGAGCACTTTGACCTCTACGCCCATGAAGAAGAAGTCGATACAGACTTTAAACCTTTTGAGCACATCGAAGGTTTAAACTACGGCGGTTGGTACGACGCTGGCGACTACGACATTCGCACTCAGTCTCAGTATCACACGGTCGGCGAGCTGGTGCGCGCGGTTGAAGAGTTTGGTGTCGAGCGGGATAACACCACCGTCGACCAAGATAAAAAGTTTACCCAGATCAACCGCCCCGATGGCAAGCAAGATATATTGCAACAAATTGAGCACGGCACCCTGGGACTGATTGCACAGCACCGCGCCGTGGGTCATGCCATCCCCGGGATCGTTGCCGGCCGTTTGTACCAGTACCCGCATTTGGGTGATGGCTCAACCAAAACCGATAACATGATCTACGATGCCTCTATGGACCCCCACGCCGCCGAGCGCAAAGTGGGTAAAATGTACGAGCCGTCTACCGTAGACCCAACACCCAATGAAGATCTAATGCCCGACAACGGCACCCACAGTGGCCGCTTTGACGATCGCTGGGCGTTTACCACCAACACCACGGCACTCAACTACGGTTCGGCTGCCGCGTTGGCCGCCGCTAGCCGTGTGCTAGGCCCCATCAACCAAGAGCTTGCCGATGAAAGTTTAGCCACGGCTAAAAACGTGTGGCAGTACGAGGCCAACCGCGAGCCCAACACCTACCAATTTGGCAACACCACGGGTGGTAAATTAGAGCACGAAAAACTCAAAGCCGCGGTAGAGCTACTGATCAGCACCAAAGATTCGCGCTACGCCAATGCCGTTAGCGAGTTGCTTGATGAGATGCAAGATAGTTTTTACGGCGATAACGTGGCTATGTTGGTAATGGCCATGCCTTACATGGACGATGATTACAGAGACTCCATCGCGGCATTGGCTCGCAACTACCGCGCTGGCATTGAAACGATCGAGCAAGACAACCCTTACGGCGTACCCATCACTCGCGGTGGCTGGGCTGGTAATGGTGCGGTAATGGGCTTTGGTATCACCAATTACTGGCTCAATAAAGCCTTTCCCGAGATTGTAGAAAAAGAGCTGGTGTACCGCAGCCTTAACTATATCTTTGGTACCCACCCTGGCTCTAACTATTCGTTTGCATCGGGTATTGGCGCTAAATCACAAACCGTTGCCTACGGCAGTAACCGTGCCGACTTCTCGTACATCCCAGGCGGTGTGGTACCCGGTGTGTTGATACTGGCACCCGACTTACCCGAGAACAAAAACAATTGGCCTTTCTTTTGGGGACAAAATGAATACGTTATCCCCATGGGCAGCCGATACATCTTTTTAACCCATGCTGCACAGTCGTTGCTGGAAAATTAATTCAGCTTTCCTTTGCAACCTTTGGCCGACACCCTCTTTAGGTGTCGGCCTTTTTTTTGGATCACACGCTGACGATGCTCAAGATAGTTTGATGACTATTAAAATAAGCCTTACCGCTAGCCGCTAAAAACTCGGCTAAGCAATAGTTTATTTTTTTGCTTTTAACAGGTGCTTGTCTAACCATAAAAAAGCTTCGTCTTGCATCTTAAGGTTAAAGGTATGGGGTACATCCCAAAGCTTTGTGTAAAGCTGCTCTTCTGCCTCTTGGGACTTCCAGACCTTGTGCATTTTTTGGTAGGCGTGCTCTACCGAGTTAATGGGAAAGAGCTTGTCCTGTAAGCCATTAATAAAAAACATCGGCTTGGGGCTGGCAATGCTGGCGATGTCGGGGTAATCAAGATAGTTAACAATGTTGGGGTGCAACATGGCGTAAGACGAGTGACCGCGCACAATGTTGTTTCCCGGTACGACCAACTCTTTTATAGAAGACATCCAGCTAATGGCAACACCTGCGTGGATCTGCTCGGACAAAGCCGCTAATTGCCAGGTGCGGTAGCCACCCATAGACCAACCCATCGCGCCCACTTTGTCTGTATCGACGTTAGCTTGCGATGCTAAAAACTCGGCCGCTCGGGTATCCTCGTAGGCAATTACACTGGCAAATGAAGATCCAAGGTTAAACAAAACACTGGCTAAAGCCTGCTGCCCTTGGTAGCCACCGCCACCTCTGTTGCCCCAGTTTATGGCATCGGTGATAAAACATATGTAGCCCATTTTAGCCAGCTCATCGCCAACAAAACGCCCGCCATAGTTTTCATTTACCCATTCATTGGCCGAGTTAATCGTTTGCTCGTTTTCGTCAAACGGGCGGACCATTTTTTCTTTGCCAATATCAAACCGCCCCCCATGGTCGTGCAATAAAAGCATGGCCGGAAAAGGCCCCTCGCCTTTGGGGACTAACAGATACGAAAGTACCCGGCTGTCGGCCGATATATTAAGCACCACACGCTTGGCGATGTAAGAGCCTCTGTCTTCTTCGCCAATCACTACTGGGTTAAAAGCCACCGCTGGCGGGTTGTACAACAGGTTTTCTTGCACTTTGGCACGCGCCGCATTGCGCCAGGTGGCAAAGTTATCGTAATCGCCCGCGAGCCACGACATTGGAAACGTTAAGCGGTTGGCTATGTTGTGGTAAAACACGGGTAGGTTATTGTCTACGCCTTTGGTTTGATAGCTTGTGTCGCTCCCGTCCGGTGCTTTTATACTAACGGTATCGTTGGCCGCGCTTGCAACGGTTGCCGATAGAGCGGCAAAGAGTATTAAAATATACCGGGTAATTTTTAAGTGATTTTTTATACGCATGTCTACCCCTGTATGACAGTTTTTAATTGGCTTGTGGCTTGTGATTTTTAGTCCGTCAGCTCTATGTCTAAGTAGTCAAGCAACCGGATGGCCTCAAAACGGCTGAACTTGGCATTTTTAAGCGTGTTTTTATAAAGATTAATGTCGTAATTTAACGCTTCTGAAAAATCCGCCCCCGATAAATTGCTGTTGTTAAAAAAGCTCCCGGTCAGATCTGTGTAGGTGAAATTGGCATGACTAAAATCACCCTCACGAAAATCAAGATTGTGCGCCTTACACTCCTGCAACACTAAATCATGCAACGAAAGCCCAAAAAAAGACGAGTCGTTTAGTATCGATGTGTAAAACGCAACAGGAGAGCTAAAAATCAATCGAGACCAAGCGGCTTTTGTCCAATTGATGCCAATTAACTTTGACCCCCTAAAGCTAACATCCGAAAACCGGCTGTAGTCAAATTTAACCAAGCTTAAGTTGCAGTCGATAAACTCACAATCAACAAAATTACATCGGTTAAAGGTAGCCTCTGTAAAGTCGCATTTTGTAAAGGTGCACCCCTCAAACTCTTTGGCCGAGATCACCTCGCCGGAGACGTTTTTCTGCTGAAAACTCTCAGACCAATATTCACTTTTATGTTGATTCACAAAAACTCCGTGCTGTTATATTGTGCAGTCGCGCTGGTAAACGGGCAAGCTATGCATTAAATAACTCAAAAGCCTGCACCTTGCCTTATATTGCTAACCTACTCTCAACTGGCCCCCGTTAGCACCTCGGCCAAATACTTACCCGTCTGAGACCGTTTGCGTTTAATAAGCGTGGTTGGCGTGCCTTGAGCAATCACCTTGCCACCGCCTGCCCCGCCTTCTGGACCCATATCAATAATCCAATCGGCCTCGGCGATAACGTCTAGGTTGTGCTCGATCACCAACACCGAGTTGCCGGCATCGACCAAGCGATGCAATACCTGCAGTAGCTTATCCACATCGGCCATGTGTAAGCCGACGGTGGGCTCATCCAGCACGTATAGGTTGTGTTGGTTGACTCGGCCTTTGGCGTCTTCGGGGGTCATTTTAGCTTTGGCCAGTTCGGCCACCAATTTAATGCGCTGGGCCTCGCCACCGCTTAAGGTGGGGCTTTGTTGCCCCAAGGTTAAATACCCCAAGCCCACGTCTTGCAGTAAACATAAAGCGTGGTGAACTTTACTGATGGGTTTAAAAAACTCGGCGGCCTCGTCGATGTTCATGGCCAGTACATCGCCAATGTGTTTGCCTTTATAGCGAACGCTTAAGGTTTCATCGTTAAAACGCCAACCGTGGCAAACATCACAGGGGACACGCACATCGGGTAAAAAATTCATCTCGATTCTTTGCATGCCCTGCCCGCCACAACCATCGCAGCGGCCATCGCCGGCGTTAAACGAAAAACGCGCCGGTGTGTAACCGCGCAGCCGAGCATCGACCGTGCCGGCAAACAGTTTACGGATGGCATCCCAGATACCAATATAGGTGGCCGGGCAGGAGCGCGGTGTTTTGCCGATGGGGGTTTGGTCTACCTCGAGGATGCGGTCGATGCCTTGCCAGCCAGTGACTTTATTAACCCCTTGCCAGTTATGGGTTTTTTTTCGTGGGTTGGCAATAGCGTGCTTTACGTTGGGGTATAACACGCCGCGCACTAAGGTACTTTTACCACTGCCGCTAACGCCGCTGATGGCCACCAATTGATGCAGCGGAATATTTACGTTTACGTTGGCCAGGTTGTTTTGTGTTGCGCCTTCTAGGCCGAGTTTTTCGGCCGGCCACAATGCGCGCATCTTAAGGTTGCGCATATTTTGCATCGGGTGGCGCAATGGCTTGGCAAGCATTTGCCCGGTTAAAGAGGCCTTATTGTTAATAATCGTTTTGAGGCTGCCAAAGGCCACTACCTCACCGCCGTTAACCCCGGCCAGCGGGCCCATGTCAATTAAATGATCGGCCTCGCGGATGGTGTCTTCATCGTGCTCGACCACAACCACGGTGTTGCCTTGGCGTTGTAGCTCGCGCAGGGTTTCTATCAGTTTGCGATTGTCGCGGGTGTGTAAACCGATGGTGGGCTCGTCCAGCACATAGCAGACACCTTTTAAGCTGGAGCCTAATTGCGCTGCTAACCGAATACGCTGCGCCTCGCCGCCACTTAGTGTGGGGGCGGCGCGATCGAGAGAGAGATAATTAAGCCCTACCTTTTGCAAAAAGTGTAGTCGGCTGTGCATCTCGGTAAGTAAATCCTGGGCGATGGCTTGCTCGGTACTTTTGAGTTTAAGCTTGGCAAACCAGCGTTCGGCCTCGTCTACCGGCAGCGCGGCTAATTGGGCGATGGATTGATCGCGAAAGCGCACCGCCAGTGCGGTGGGGTTAAGACGCTGGCCATGGCATTGGCGACAAGGTTGCTCGTGGCTGTCTTGATCGGCTAGCCAGGCGGACTCTTCGCCACTTTGCTCGGCATCAAAGCCGGCGATCTCGGTGCCGGTGCCGTAGCAATCTGTGCACCAGCCGTGCTTTGAGTTGTAAGAGAACAACCTTGGGTCTAGCTCGGGAAAACCGCAGCCGCAACTGGGGCAAGCGCGCAAAGTCGAAAACAAACGATCGGCAGTTTTGTGTTTGCTGCCTTGCAAACCTTGGGCAACAATCACCACGCCGTTACCCAGGTGCAGGGTTTGCTGTAACGCTTGCAGTAATGAGGCGTGATTTTTTGCTGTTACTGTTAGGCTCGCCAACGGCAACTCGATATTGTGCTCTTTGTAGCGGTCCAGCACAGGCCACTCGGCGGTGGCTTGGTATTGGCCATCCACCCGCAGTTGTGGATGGCCCCGCTCCGATGCCCACTGCGCCAGCTCGCGGTAAATACCTTTGCGGGCCACCACCATGGGCGCCAACAGGGTAATGGGTTGATCGCGGTAATCTTTTTGTAGCCGCGCCGAGATCGCCTCTAGGGTTTGCGGCTTAATGGCAAGATCGCAGCTGGGGCAGTACTGTGTGCCGAGCTTAACAAACAGCAACCGCAGGTAATGGTAGATCTCGGTGAGTGTAGCCACGGTACTTTTACGCCCGCCACGGCTGGTGCGCTGCTCGATGGCGACCGCTGGCGGGATGCCGTAAATGGCGTCAACATCGGGGCGCGCTGCCGGCTGTACAAATTGCCTTGCATAAGCGTTAAGGGACTCTAAATAACGCCGCTGGCCCTCGCCAAAAATAAGATCAAACGCCAAGGTGCTTTTACCGCTGCCGCTAACGCCCGAGATAACCGTCAGTTTGTTATGGGGGATATTAACATCGATATTTTTTAGGTTGTTCTCGCGCGCATGGTGCACGCTTATTTGTCGCGTGTGATTACCCTTTTTGGTGTTGGCGCGCTGGCGGGTTACCACCGCCCCGCCCTGTTGCAGCGATTGCTGATACTCGGTTAAAGCGCGCGCGGTATAACCTATTTTTTTGGCGATAAGATCATCGGGTGTGCCTTGGGCGATCAGCTCGCCGCCACCGTCGCCCCCCTCGGGGCCAATATCGATGAGCCAATCGGCGGCGCGAATCACATCCAAGTTGTGCTCGATGATTAACAGCGAATGACCTGCGGCTATCAGCTGGCGAAACGCCGCCATCAAAACAGCGATATCGGCAAAGTGTAAGCCGGTGGTGGGTTCGTCAAATAAAAATAAAATAGGCTCGCGACTTTTAGCGCGGGTAGCGGCCAAGTGCCCGGCCAGTTTTAAGCGCTGCGCCTCGCCACCACTTAAGGTGGGTACGGCTTGGCCCAACTGCACATAATCCAGCCCCACATCGGCCAAGGGTTGTAAGGTGCGAACCACCTCAGGGTGATGGGCAAAAAAATCTAACGCCTCGGCAACGGTCATGGCTAAGGCATCGGCAATGGATACCGCTTGGCTGTCGCGCAGCAGTTTAACCTCGAGCACTTGACTGCCAAAACGCTTGCCATCGCAGTCGGGGCAACGCAGATACACATCGCTTAAAAACTGCATCTCGACATGCTCAAAACCATTGCCTAAACAGGTGGCGCAGCGGCCGTTGCCCGAGTTAAAGCTAAAGGTGCCGGGTTTGTAACCGCGCTCTTTACTCAGGGGCGTGGCAACAAATAACTTGCGGATTGCATCAAAGGCACCCACATACGTGGCCGGTGTCGAGCGCGTGGTTTTACCGATGGGGCTTTGATCCACCAGCACCGCCCGAGCCACTCGCTCTAGCCCCTCTATACGGGTATGAGCCCCCGGAGCTTCGGTTTGCTCACCACGGTGTTTTAGCAATGCCGGATACAAAATTTGCCGCATTAATGTGGATTTACCCGAGCCGCTAACGCCGGTTAAACACACTAACTTTTTAAGCGGGATGCTAATGTCTATGTTTTTTAAGTTGTGCTCTGTGGCGCCGACAATGGTGATGCAGTGGCTTTTTGTCACCGCCGACGGCAAGTACTGGGGCGATGCCTCATTAACGGCCGGCGCTGGCAGAATAATAGACTCGCTGCCGTTTAAATAGCGCGCGGTTAAATTGCTTTTACGTTTTAATAGCGCTTTAGGAGTGCCGAAAAATTCTATATTACCGCCCATGCGGCCGGGGCCTGGGCCTATGTCTAAAATGCGATCGGCGGCCAAAATTACCTGTGGGTCGTGCTCGACCACCAGCAATGAATTACCGGCATCGCGCAGCCGCTCTAGCACTGTAATAAGGCGTTGAATATCCCGTGGGTGCAAACCGGTGCTGGGCTCGTCAAGTACAAACAGCGTGTTAACCAACGAGGTGCCAAGCGCCGTGGTTAAGTTGATGCGCTGCACCTCGCCGCCGCTTAAAGTACGCGATTGTCGATCGAGGGTTAAATACTCGAGCCCCACCTCGCATAAGTAGTGTAAGCGCGAGCGGATCTCTTTTAACAACAGCTCTCCGGCCTCGTCTAAAGCGCGGTTGCTGTGGCGGCCTAGCTCGTCAAAAAACGCGACGCAGCGGCGTAACGGCAGCGCCATAATATCGGCAATGTTTAAACCGGGCAGTTGCTCAAACGCGTTTTTGCCCAGCGCAGCACCTACCGGCTTAAAGCGCGCGCGGCCGTTAAGGGCTTGATCGGCCGCCGCCAAGGTGCCAATGCGCCACCATAACGAGTCGTTTTTTAAACGCGCGCCATCGCACGCTTGGCACAGTGTGTAAGCGCGGTACTTAGACAACAACACCCGAATGTGCATTTTGTAGGCTTTGCTTTCAAGCCAGCTAAAAAACTCCTGCAGACCATACCAGCGGCCTTCGTCCCAGCGGCCCTCGCCCTCTATCACCCACAGACGCTCGGCGGCGGTTAACTCGGCCCAAGGCGTGCTAACCGAGATGCCGTTTTTTTTGGCAAACTTTAATAAATCTTTTTGTATTTCATCGTAACTGGGGGTTTGAATGGCTTTAATCGCCCCGTCTTTTAAGCTTTTGCGCTCGTCGGGAATCACCAGCCCCCAATCGACGCCAATAATACGGCCAAAACCTTTGCAACTGACACAGGCGCCAATGGGCGAGTTAAACGAGAACTGACTGGCGTTAGGTTGTGGGTAGCTCATGTCACAACTGGCGCAGTGGTGATGACTGGAAAACGGCAAAGCGGCGCCGGCGTTCATGGCATCGTCTAGGGGGTACACCAGCGCGTGCCCCTTACCGTAATGCAGCGCTGCCTCTAGTGCCTCACTTAAGCGGCCGCGATTGTCCTCGGTCAGCTTTAAACGATCCTGTACCACCTCTACCCTAGCGCCATCACGCTGGTGAATACGGGCATAACCTTGTTGGTTTAACAGTTGCAATAAGTCGGCATCACCTAAAGACTCGGGCACCGTAATGGGCAAACACACCATTAGGCGCTGCTCGGGGGCAAGGGTTTTGTATAAGCCGTCCAAAATGCTTTGCGCCGAATCCGTTGTAACCGCGCGGCCACAGCCCTGACAATACAGCTCGGCCAAGCGTGCAAACAACAGCTTTAAATAGTCGTTAAGCTCGGTCATGGTGCCCACCGTCGAGCGCGAGGTGCGCACGGTGTTGCTTTGCTCGATGGCGATGGCCGGTGGAATGCCCTCAATGCTGTCCACCGCAGGTTTATCCATACGGTCAAGAAACTGCCGCGCATAGGCCGAGAACGTCTCGACGTAACGGCGCTGCCCCTCGGCATAGATAGTGTCAAAGGCCAGAGTCGACTTACCCGAACCGCTTACACCCGTCACCACCACCAACTCGCCTAAAGGCAAATCCAAATCGAGGTTTTTAAGGTTGTTTTGCCGAGCACCACGGATTTTAATGACATCGAAGGACATATAAGCTACACCTAAGCGTAAAAGACTGGGTGAAAATACAGCATTTTGGAAGGTTATCAAAGTGAGTACGGCTGCTTAGCCACGCTAGATCACAGAGACCAGCAGCGAGGGGGCTGCTTGGCCTGATGATCATACTATATTCCACCTCAACCGACCTTTATAGGCCTGTGTATTTGACCAAGTCCGAGATAAATTACGCCTATTTAAAGCCAGGTGGGTACGATTACTGTTGCATACAGCTGGATGCAGGGGACCTTAAAAACGGCATTTCGTAGGTGAGGTAAAGCTGATTCCTCAAAGGTGCTGAGATCAACAATCAAAATAGAGTAGAGAACAGCTAAAACCCCTATAAATAAAGGCTAAAACTGCTCCCCCTCATCAAACCGGACGTGCGGTTTTCCCGCATACGGCTTTCCGATATTCTTCATCTCAAACATGCACAGTCTTCCAGAAAGGCGTTACCGGTGGTTTATATAAGCCCAGAAAATCATAAAGATATGTCCTTGGAAACTTATGATAAGACGCACCTCGATTTTTCACTTTGTGACGATACCTCAATTGACTTCGCAAACTCTCTTCCATGTAATATTTAACCTGTTTTATTTTCTTATGACCATGGCCGTAGTGAAAATACTGACTCCAACCTCGGACAGTGGCGTTCAGGATTTTAACGATGTCGTTTATTGGTACCGGATTCATCTCCCGACGAGTGAAAAATTTAATCTTTTGTTTAACGGCTTTCATTGATTTTGGGGCCGGCTCGACCAAAGGAAATACGCTTCCCGTTCGCTGGTTTTTAACCAGACCCACCTGAAATCCGAGAAAACCAAACTTCTCGTGTCGAGCATCCTTGATCTCCGTCTTACTCTCATTCAGCTGCAAATCCAGCTTGCTGAGAATATGCTTTAGGAGAGTGAATGGCGTGTCGACCTCCTTGGCGCAGAGAATTACTAGGTCATCCGCATAGCGGACGAGCCTTGCTTTATATTTCTTTGCCAATTCGTGCTTGTCCCATATTCTATCCAGAATGTTCAGATAGATATTGGCCAGCAACGGTGAGATCACGCCTCCTTGAGGGGTTCCCTTGGTGGTTTTCTTACCTCCAGCAATCACGGTTTTCTTACCGCCCTTGTCCACTTTGATGACCACGGCCTTAAGCCACTGATTTAGTAGCGCCAGAATGCGTTTGTCTGCGATCCTTTGTGCCACTGTCTTCATGAGCTTTTGATGCACGATGGTATCAAAGTATTTGGACAGATCCGCATCAATCACCCGAGCATATCCTTTGCGCAGTGCGTCGGTGATGCTGTCCATCGCTTGATGCGCTGATCTTTTCGGCCTAAAACCGTAACTGTTGTCGCTGAATCCCGCTTCAAAGATAGGCTCGATAACCAGCTTTACCGCCATTTGAACGATCCGGTCTTCGATGTCAGGAATGCCCAGAGGGCGCGTTTCGCCATTGCCTTTCGGTATGTCGACGCGCTTAATCGGGCCAGCTCGATAAGTGTTTTCCTTGAGTCTTGTCTGTAACGCCAGCAAATACTTCTGCTTTCCGGTTTGTTGCTCTATTGCTTTAAACGTCACCCCATTCAAGCCGGGGCTACCTTTGTTTTGCTTGACTAGCTCGTAGGCTGTTTGCAAAACAGCCTCGCAACAGACCTTGTCATAAAGCGAATAAAAGCGGAACTCTGGTTCTTGCTTGGCTTTTCGATATAGCGTCCTCTGGAGGGCTCTGACGCGCTCTTTCGAGCCAAAAGATGTTTCTAGCATAACGCAATCATCTCCGCCTTTTCCTCTTCGGTTGCGTGAATAAAGTAGGGCCACTTCCCTTGGGTGTCGTTGTGTTGTCGCTCACCCTCAAGCGGTACTATTAACCCCTCTGACTTCCAATACAGCCCATCCCCATTTCGCTTTCACTTATAGAGGATCGTTGGTTTGCATGACCACCGTATTGGATCTCCCGTCCTGCACAACTTATCTTCCACGACATGCCACTCGTATAACCCCGAAGGACCCCAGCAATCTTTCCCATTGTGTCTGCACCATTGCAGCGCTACGATTGAAAGGTGACAGTTTTCCCCATCAAGTCAAAGGGTCAACGTCCTTAATTGGTTGACGAGGCTAATACCGATTCACTTGCGTTGCGGCCTGCCGTTTTGCCCTTGCAAAACTTACAGCCTGCGATTACTCACAAACTGCTCTGCGGTGCTACTGGGATGAATGGGTAATTCCCCAGACAGGACTTTAACCTGCTAGATAAGTTGCCGGTAACGGCGTGCGGCCTGACCCCTTTATTCTTTACGGTACTGATAGGGGCTGTCGGGCAAAGGCATTAACGCCGGCTGATCCACTTGTTCGAACTGGGATAGACGCGAGCCGGGACGCTTTTTAAAGGGCCGTTGGTTGAGATCCTCCAGCAGGAAGCGAATGGCTTGATTGAGCGCGGCCAGAGTAAAAAAGGTCTGCTTGCGCAGGCGCATCATGATCCAGCGCTCCACCACCTGAACACCCACCTCGGCTTTGGACTTGTCTTTGGGTTTGTAGGGGCGGGCCGGCATCACCGCCACACTGTAGTGCTCGGCCATCTGCTGATAGGCGGGATTGAGGTCCGGGTCGTAACGGCAGGCTTTGGTGACGGCGCTTTTGAGGTTGTCCGGCACGAGGAGCTGGGGCACGCCGCCATAGAACTCAAGTGCGCACACATGCGAACCAATCCAGTCTGACAAGCTTTGCGACCAGGTGGCTTCGGCATAGGTGTACGAACTGGCGCCAAGTACCGCCACAAACACCTGCGCGGTGCGCACCTCGCCGGTGGATGGATTGACCACCGCCATGGTGGGGCCGCAGTAGTCGATAAACAGCTTCTCGCCGGCACGGTGCGTCTGGCGCATGGACAGCTGCTGTCGAGCCCGCCACTGGCGGTAGAGCACCGTGAAGCGGGAGTAACTGTAGTGGTCATCGGGATGGGCCGCAGCGTACTCCTCCCAAAGCAGCTGGCGGGTCATGCCCTTGGCTCTAAGCTCCGCCTGAATGGCAATGAAGTCCGGCTCGACCGCTGTTTGGGTCGGATTGACCGAGCGGCCAGGCCGTAACTGGATGGCAAGCTCGGCCTCCGATAAGCCCTCTGGCAAAGGCCATCCTAAGCCCGCCGCCTGGGCCCGGCTGATGTATTTAGCAACCACGCCGGAGGAGAGCCCAAGGCTGGTGGCAATTTGACGAATGGACAGTTCGGCACCGTATCGCAGGCGCAGAACCTCTTTGAGTTTTTGCATGGTGACCCTCTTGGTAGTCATGGCGGCTCCTGGACAAAATGGAGCCAAGGGTATGGATAAAGCCAGTACCCGCAAGAGGGAAGAGAGGAGTTTTACGTACCGTGAACGCCGATTTTGTCTGTGAACACCGAATTTTACCGAGAGGCAAAAGTGTTCACGTTACGACAAAATTCAGTGTTCACAGTTGATAAAAACAGGCGTTCACGCTTGGTGAAATTGGGTGTTCACAGTTGGCAAAAATACGCACCCAGAAAGAATGAGAGTGTCCACACTAATTGATCAGTGGTTATTAATGTAATCAAGAAAGCGTTTTCTATCCTCCGCCGACGGGCTTCTCATCGCATCTGCGATTTCGTCAGCGATTTTCAGCTCTGGCTTTTTGTCTTCCTCGTGATCTATAGAAACCAACGGCTCATTATGGCGATTTTCATTGATATTACGAGTACCCTTTTTTACATACGCAGCCATAGACACGATCTCCTTTTAATAATCATTTTGCCAATAGACTGTAGAAATCCAGGACTGGCTACAGGCATTGTTGAAAAATACCGAATTCTCTCCACATTACTGCGCCTGGATCCGTCCGATCCATGCCGGACTCTCTCCATAATAACCCAAGATACCGAGCTTGTTGTCAGTACCGGATTCTCTCCACATATAGACTCTGACGTACTTGGTTAGATAATACCGGAATATCTCCATAATACCGCTACTCGACGCCTGTTGGCGGGCCAAGCCGGAATCTCTCCACATTGGCTTCGTCTGGACGGGTGAATCGGAGTGACGGGAGCGGGCTAAGTTATTGTTTTTTCAGGCGATCTTGAATTACAGCAACGAGCCATGCCGGTATACCGGAAACTCTCATATTAATGGCAGAGCCCGGTCATACGCCTATACCGGATTCTCCCCACAATAGCGATCTGGCATCCCCTGTAGGCATACCAGAATCTCTCCACATTAACCACACCTGGTGACACTGCCGGCACCATACCGGAATCTCTCCACATTCCCACGTAGTGGTGTATTTGGGTGACACGAGATGGAGAATATTTGCGGTACCTGGCCACGCTTTACACTCTAGATGACCATCGGTTACATAAAAATACAATTTGGCACAATCCTCATCGCTTTCCGTCTTGCCCCGCCAATTAAGCTGTTATAAAGTGCTTTTTGATCAAATCCACCCGAAAGATTCACCCTCTACAACCGGATAGCCAAATCAGGATACCAGTCATAATCACTATTTATGTAACCGATTAGCAAATTAGGAATACCACATTGATGTTTATATAACGGAAAGGAAAAAGGAGATCGATCCATGAAAGCACTAAAATACCTCATAATGCTGCTGGCATTAACCTCAGCCCAGTCATTCGCTAATGACACCCCCTCCACCGCTGATACAGACCAAAAAGATGAATTGAAGAAGTACATTATTATTTTCAATAGCGACCTGTATGAAGTTAGCGACAAAGGCAATATTTCCGTTAGAAAAAACCAGTCAAGTACGAAACGGCGCCCACTCCTGAGTACAGGTGAGTCGGCAGCTGAAGCCACAGAGAGGGTAATTGAACGACTTAAACAGGAGCAACAACTGCGCCTATCTAGGTCTGAATCAAAAATTGATCCCGAAGCTATAAAAATCAAATACGTCTATGAGCACGCCCTGACAGGCGCTTCCATCCAACTTCCCACCAAGCTGCTATCAATATTGGAAACTGATACGTCCATCTTGTTTATTCAGCCAGTAGGTACTTCCAGTTTAGATACAATCCAATATAACCCACCTTCGTGGGGGCTTGATAGAATAGATCAAAGAAACCTACCTCTTAGCAATAGCTACGAATATGACTATGATGGGGATGGCGTCCATGCCTATGTTATCGATACTGGGCTCTGGCTTAGCCATACCCAATTTACAGGAAGAGTCGGTAACGGTTACGATTTCATTGAGAACGATTCAACCCCTCAAGACTGTAATGGACACGGTACGCATGTGGCAGGCACGCTGGGCGGCACAGACTATGGTGTTGCCAAAGAAGTCACCATTCACCCTGTGAGAGTGGCTGAGTGCGGGAGAGATGTAGCTGATGATGATTTAATTGCGGGCATAGACTGGGTTGCAAATAATCACCAGACGCCAGCGGTTGCCAATATCAGCATCAGTGGAGATCCGGACTCAGCCATAGATTTTGCGGTTCAGTCCTTATGGAACAGTGGTGTCACTGTCGTCGTTGCAGCTGGAAATAATTCGGGACTGGCTTGCTCAAGAAGTACTGCTAGAGTGGATGACCTGCTAACCATAGCTAATTCTACCTCTTCGGATAGCAAGGATAGTCAATCAAATTATGGATCTTGTGTTGACCTGTTTGCACCAGGAAATAACATTACCTCAGCTTGGTCTGGCAACAATAATGCCAGCGACTCAAAATCTGGCACCTCAATGGCATCACCTCATGTCGCCGGTGTAGCAGCGCGAATCCTGGATCAAAAAACGAGCTACTCACCCTTCAAGGTTAATCTTGCAATTATGGCATCAAGCTCAACAAGTAAAATTTCGAATCCAGGTTCTGGAACCCCAAATCGCCTCCTATACAGCAATATTGATTTCCCTATTGATATTGAACGCAACGGATCATCATACGGAACTTTTATGGCTCCCTCTTGTAACTGGGTACTGCAAAGCCAAACCAGTGTAACTATTCATCATCTCGAATGCATGGGCGTTAAAATTGTGCAGCGCGTTCGCCATAGCGGCGGTTGCAGTTTAAGTCTTATCGCCACTGGCTTTTCTATCAATGGATATTGCACGAGCAGTCCGTACTACGATGATTATGAAATTACCATGCAATAATTAATGAGGTTCAAAAATGAAACGTTTATTTGCTATATGCATGTTAATGCTTATAAGCTCGTACAGCCTGTCGCAGGGTCTTTACTTAGGTGGAGGCGTGGAGAAGGCTGAGTTTATAGCAGAGTATGATACCTCTACAGAAATGGAGATTGCCACAGTTAACATCGGTTACGATTTTAACCAATATTTAGGCATCGAAGCCCAGGCTTCCACAGGTCTTACTGAAGGAAAGTGGCCTTATTTTACAGTAGGCGCTTGCGGTCCTGATAATTGCAATGCAGATACTTCTGTGGATTCAATCGTGGGCGCATATGCCACTGGCACTTTCCTGCTGGGTGATAGAGTATCTATTACAGGAAAAGCGGGATATGCGTCAACAAGAGGCAGTATTGATCTGAACACTAATAATAGCGAGAGTCGATTAGACCAAAATGGATTATCTTATGGAGCCGGCATTAATTTCCGGTTATTACCCAAATCAGATATCCAATTATCATATATGAGGACAAGCTTCTCAGACAATGACGAAAACATGGATTATTTGGAAAGATTAGGGATTCATTTCATTTATCATTTTTAAAATCTACTCCGCCAGGCTTGATCCGATATGCAAGAATTTTTGTCAACATCGGATCAAGCCTGGGTTATTGCATCAGAGAACGCAATTTGCTTCCATTTTTAGTAAGCTTCAGGACTTTTACTTTCGATCCAGGCATGTTCGTTTTTCCCCATTCTAGTAACCCCAAACCATCATACCGATAGCCAGCATCCATTAACTTCCGAATAATCCCCATTAACTGCCGATACTCATGATCAGCGGGCGCCACACCCCAAATATCTTCTATACATTTCCCTTCATGTTGAGTCACAACAAGGAATACCTCCAGCTGCTTGAGGGTAGGACATGTGGGGTCAGGCCTTACATTTGACACGCTGGTGAGGGGTGCTAGAGTGGGGTAAGTGGTCTGACTTGTTGAGGTGATTCTGTGGCTCGCCCTCTGCGTATTGAATTTTCTGGCGCCTTGTATCATGTAACTTCTCGTGGCAACGCACGCCAAAACATATTCTTGAGTGATGATGATTTTGAGGACTTCTTGCGGCTTCTGGGTGTCGCCTGCGAGCGATTTCAGTGGTATTGCCATGCTTATTGCCTGCCATTAGGGTCAGGCCTTACATTATACACCCCATCCATCGAACTTCTTATTCGTCCCTTTTTAGTCGCATTACAAAAAGGGACTCGCCCGCCCGGCGACTAAGGGTAACCAAACCCAAAGACACTGGGCCAGCTCCGCACTCCCTAGCTACCGCCGACATTAGTGCCTCCATGCACTTCTCAGCTTCACCATCCTTGGCTCTCGCTGAGATTAGTGCGTCCATGCACTTCTCAGCTTCACCATCCTTGGCTCTCGCTGAGATTAGTGCGTCCATGCACTTCTCAGCTTCACCATCCTTGGCTCTCGCTGAGATTAGTGCGTCCATGCACGTCATCCCGTGTCGCCGCTGCGCTATGCACGGGATGACGGGTAAAAAGTAACTCGCCGCGCCAGCGGCATCCCAATACAAACCTACAACCCCTCCGCCCCAATCCTATCCCTGGCAAACTGCCACGCCACCCGCCCGCTGCGCGAGCCTCGCGCCATGCTCCAGCGCAATGCGGCGGTGCGCATTTGGTCGCTCCAAGTGCCGCCCATGTCTTCTATCCAAAACTGCGCGGCGGCCAAGTATTCGTTTTGGCTAAAGGGGTAAAAACTTAACCATAAACCAAAGCGCTCGGCGAGGGAGGTTTTTTCTTCGATGCTGTCGCCGGGGCGAATCTCGCCATCGACGTTGGTGGTCTCAAGGTTTTCGCTCATTTTGTGGGGCAGTAGATGACGGCGGTTGCTGGTGGCGTAAAATAAAACGTTCTCACCCGGTGCGCGGATGGAGCCATCCAGTGCCGACTTAAGGGCTTTGTAGTGATGCTCGCCCTCTTCAAACGAGAGGTCGTCGCAGTAAATAATAAAGCGCTCTGGGCGATCGGATATTTGCTCTAGCAATTCACCCAAGCCGGGCAGATCTGGTTTGTCGATCTCGATCAATTTAACGCTGTCTTTGTGGTGATACCAACAGGCTTTAATTAAGGTGGATTTACCGGTGCCGCGAGAGCCGGTTAGCAGCACATTATTGGCCGGTTTGCCGGCGGCAAACTGGGCGGTGTTGCGCAGTACGGCATTTTTTTGTTGCTCGATATTTTGCAGTGCATCTAAGGCAATATGGTGCGGATTGTTAACGCTTTCTAAGTAACCGCCACTGGCACCATTGCGCCAATAAAAAGCCGGGGCGCTCCAGTCAGTGTTAGGCCGTGCGGCGGGTAGAAATTGCTCTAAACGGTCGATAAGAGAATCGACTCGTGTTAATAGGTGGCTCCAATCAGTCATTTACTGACTCCAGCTTAAAGATAATTAATTTTGATGGTTGGTGTTTTTCTGCTCGGTATTTTGCTGTTTAAGCAATAAATCTACCGACTTTTGCAGTTGCGTTAATTGTGACTCCAGATCGGAGCGGGCGGGCTGAACGCCCTCCTCTTCTATTAAGCGCGCTTGATTTTCTTTTTCGATAACATTGACTACGATACCGATAATCATATTTAAAAAGGCAAACGCAGTAAGAAATATAAAACTTACATAAAACATCCAACTTAACGGGTAGACCTCCATGGTCTCGTACATAACATCGGTCCAATCTTCGAATGTCATCACCCGAAACAAGGTAAGCATGCTAATGGCGATATCGCCCCATAGCACCTCATTTATGGCAGAAAAGAACAAGCTGCCAACGGCGCCGTAAATATAAAAAATAATAAACATTAGCAAAGCGACATAACCCAACTGTGGCAAGGCTTTAAGCAGCGAGCTTAGTAAGATGCGTAACTCTGGGATAATAGACACCATCCGCAGTACCCGGAACACTCGAATCAAACGGCCCACTAACGCCATATCGCTGTTATCGATGGGTATTAAGCTAACCACAACAATTACAGTATCAAAGATATTCCAGCCGGATTTAAAAAAGTCTCGCTTGCGTGGCTCGCCCCAAAACCTAACGCTTACCTCTAACAAAAAGAACAGCGTAATCGCCGAATCTAGTGCGACTATAATCTTGCTCGCCAACGGTGGTATATCGTAAGTTTTAGCGCCAATCACCAGTGCCGAAAAAACAATAATCGCCACAACAAACAATTCAAAGGCTTTGTTGCTGCGCAAACGATTAAAACGCGCCTGCCAAGAGTCGCCAGCGGCGGGTACATCTACAGGAATCAGTTCGCTCATAATAATATATTCAATTTAATGTTGATTAGGTTATTGCTCAACAAACTCGGCCATAAAATCCAAGGTCGCCTGATGACTTACCTCTGCGCGGTGCTCGGCCCATAATTTACCGACCTTTTCGCTATTAAATTTTTGGCTATCTACCAATACTCGGCTTTTAAGCTCGCCAATATAATCGGTGGTAGCGCATTTAGTGAATACGGTTTGGTGGGTAATAATATCCAAAAATGGCCCAGATTTACTGGTGGGCATAATAAACAGCAACTGCAAACCAAGCGCGTCGGTTAGGTAGCGAATCACCTCGCGCGAGCGGTGCTCGTCCATTTTAGAGAAAGCCTCGTCTACCAGTACCATGCGCAGATGGGTATCGCCCTCGGTAAAACGAAACGCCGAGGTAATAGCCGCCGCGCGAATAATATAGGCGGGTGTTTCTAGTTGGCCACCAGAGCCGGTGCCATAACGGGACAGCGCAATGGGCTCTTTGCCCTCGGGCTGTTTGTAGATCTCGTAACGGCGGTAGTTGCGGTAGTCGGTAATGCGCGCCAGCTCGCGCTCGGCGCGGTCACTATCCTCATCCAGCAGCATGGCCATTAAATGGTCGCGCACTTGTCGCTGTTTGGGGGTTAACTCATCGGAGAATAAGCCATCGCTGTCTTCTAAACCGGGGTTGTGCATCACGGCTTTAAAAAACTGCCAGTAATCGCGGTACTCGGCAACCCACTCCCAGTCAAAATAAAAGCGCTCGCGATCGGCGCCAAAGCGGTGCAGCTCAAGCTCTTGGTTTAGCCGCTCTAAACTGCGGCCCCCCTCCTCTACCGCCTGATAAATAGAGTGGCATAAGTGGCTGATAAAGGTGTGGTTAAAGCTGCTGCGCAAACGGCTTAGCTCATCGCTTTTGTTGGCTAAAATATTGTTGTTGAGTTTGTTGTGTAAGCTGTCCAACTGGCCGCGGGTGTTGCACACCAAGGTAAAGTTAACCACGTCTTGGTTAAAGTCGGGCTCAAAGGCGATGGCATCGGCGCCGGCGTCGCGGTTGTACTCTAGGATTTGTTTTTGCAGGCGGTTGAGCAGTGTTATTAATTCACCATCAAGGGCTTGATGCTCGTTTTGGTAGCGCTCTACCGCCTCGATGCTGAGCTCTTGGTCGATTCGCTCTAGGGTGGCCTCGACATCAAAGCTGGGCCACTTGCCCGCGTGCTGACGCAAGTTGTGCTCGCACTGCTCGGCCGACTCTAGCAATTGCTCTTGGCGTTCAGAGCGATTTTTTATGGCCTCGTCAAGTTGTTTTAAACGCTGCTCGATACTGCCTTGGCTGCGATCGAGCTCGGCTACTGTGTCCTGCAGTTTTTTATCGTCGCTGTACAGTTGTTGCAGTTTTTCTTCTAGGTCGGCGAACTCGCTTAAATCCAGCTCGGCTAACGCGGTTTCTAGCTCGCCGGTGTGGTGTTGTTGCGCTGCCAGCTCGGCCAGGGTGCTGGCATAGCGGGTTGAGGCTAATTGTTTAACCGCCTCGGCCAATTGTTTTAGCTCGGCCAACTGATCGGACGAGCCGCTCAAGGCGGCGTTTAAGTTAACCAACTGTTCGCGTTTAGCCAGCAGTGCGCGCTCGCGAGCGCTTTGGCCAAACACTAAATCGGCATCGGCCATATCGCAGCGAAACATCGCGTAGTTGCCCGATGCCATACCGTTGGCGGTTAGGCCACGGCGGCTGTTGCGCAATTGCTGTGCGTCTGCAACGCAGCGCACGCTCTCGTAGCTGGCGCGCAGGTAAGCCTCGGCGGTGGCGTGACTAAAGCGCATTAAGGCGACAATGGAGTCGCTGTCGGGCTCGGTTTTGGCTACGTCTTGGCGGGCTTTACTGCCCTGAATTACCCGTGCACGGCCCTCGCTTTTGGGCAGCGCACGCACCAGCTCGATCGCTTGAGCCTCAAACTCTGGATCGACCAAAATGCCAAAGCGGGCACCGCCTATATAACCCTCGATGGCGCTTTGCCATTTGGGGTCGAGTATTTCTACGTGATCGCACAGCACCCGTGGGTCGGCCTCTGGGTATTGTTGGCTGATGGCTTTTAAGGCACTGACCACATAGCGCGGGTAGCGAACTTGCTGCTCTTGCAGTGCGTCCACCTCGGTTTGCAGCTGCTCGAGTTTTTGTTTTTGCCTTTGTGCCTCACGGCTGCGGTTATACAACAGCTCGTGAATGCGCTCGTGCACTTCGCCCTCGCGCGCTAACGGCGCGAGCACTTTTTCGCTTGCGCTTTGCAGGGTTTGTGCTTGTTGCACCTGTTGCTCGAGCGGTGCGCTGTCGATCCAGTCGTGATTGAGCAACCGTGGCAGCTCGATTAAACCATCGCTTAGCTCGATCACTTGGCGCATCTGGGCAATGCGGCTTTTATCGCCCAGCTGGGGGATTTCTAACACCAGCGAGGTGCGTTGCGTTAAACGCACTACAGTGTCTAAGCCGCGGGCGTTGCGCTTTACTTGTTGCTCGGCATCGCCCAGCTGTGTTGCCAGCTGGGTCAGTTGTTGCCGGCTGGTATTGATATCGCGCTCGAGGGTGTCTTTATCGCGCAGCGCGGCAACCCCTTGGCGGCGGGCTTCAATCTCGACCCTGTGTTGATGCACTAAGTCGCGCTTGGCTTGTAAGTCGGTGCGTTTGCTTTGACACAGGCTAAGCTCGGCGCGCTGTTGCTGCTGCTCGTCTTTGGTTTTAACGTAATCGCGCTGAGCGTGCAAATACGTTGCCCGCGCGGCTTGGTAGGCAAGCTGTTGTTGCAGCAGCCAAGAGTCGACAAAGTGATCGGCGCTGTGTCGCGCGGTGGCAATTAGATCGATGCGTTGGCGCAGCGATTTAGCCTCGGACTCCATGGCGTGAATGCGTTTTAACATACTGGAGACATCGCCAATGGCGCGGCCTAGATCGCGCGCCTCGAGAATCTCGCTGGAGACAAACTGATCGATACTAGAAACCGGTTTGTAGGCCATAAATCGCGAAAAGGCTTGGGCGGCACGGCGCGCCTCGCGATCGGATACCGCATCGGGCTTGCCCCTCAGTGCGCCGTATAAACGCGCTAAGTAAGCGCCTTTGCGCTCGTAGCGCTCGACTTTATCGGCACCAAAGCTTTGCCGTAAACGGGTATAGGCCACATCCAGTGGCAACACACGCAGCTCGTCGCCGTGGCGTTTTTCGAGCTCGGTTAAGCTAAAGCTGGAGGTGTTGATGATAAAAAACTCGATGTCGCGCTGGCGCGCCACTACTTGGCTGCCGGCGCGATCGAGCAGTGCGCGCACACCGATGAGCGCGACAAATGGGCTGCCGCTTTCGCCGGGGGTTGGGTGAAACAAACCCGCTAAATATCCGTCGGCGCCGTCGGGGCGTGCGTAACTGCCGTCATCGCAACCCAACACATAAGAGGCTAAGGTGCGCACGGTTTTGCCACCGCGGCCACGCTGGGTGGTTTCGTCTTGGCCTGGGTTGTAGTGAAACAGGCCATCGTGGGCGGCCGTCATTAAGGTTTGGATGGCATCGGCGGCGGTGGTTTTACCCGAGCCGTTGCCGCCAGAGAATAAATTAATTTTATCAAAGCTGAGGCGACGGTTGGGAATATTGCCCCAGTTAACGTAAAAAAACTCTCGTAAAAACACGTTTAATCCTCGCCTTTGGCGTTGTCGTTTACCGCTGTGGCAAGTTGCTCGGCCTCGGCTTCAGAGTCGAGCGCGGCGGGTACAGTTTGCAGCAGCTGATCGATGACTCTGTCGGAGACGTAATTGATGATCAGCGGCCGGATTCGCAGCCAGGGCTCGGTTTGCTCATCGTCGCTGTTAAAGTCGATTAAGCGCAGTTGTTTAAGGCCGCGTAACAGTCGCCGCCGCTCGGTAATGGGCTCGGGCAAGTCGCGCCCGAGTAAATTTTTAAGGCTCAGTACGATCGATTCCATCGGCACTAATACCGAGCCGCCATCTTCCACCTGCCCCTCTCTTAGGGCTTTGTCGTATTCGATACGCAACATTAACGCCAGTGCGATTTCGTGCTGGCTGAGTTTGCTGCGCATGCCCGAAAACGACAGCTCGTCGCTCTCGATGCCGGGGAAGTCGGCCCCAGGGGGTAACACGCGAATAAACTCGTGGCGGGCGTCGTGTTGCAAACTGATACCGGTTAACGCTAGGTAATCGTGCACGGCCGGCTCGACGCGGATAAAGCGATCGTACAGCTCTTGCTCGACTTGGCTCTCGTTGCGGCACAGTACGCCGTGATCGAGCAGGCGCATCAGCAGCTCGCGCCAAGCGTCAAAGCTGATATTGGCGTTGACAAGTATTGGGGTTAACTCGCGCAAAAAAAGGTTATCGCTCACGCGGACTCCGTTGTTTGGTGCAATCTGATCTCAAAAATATCTCGCTCAATTAAATAATCGTCGTGTTGTTGCTCTAAACGGCCCAGTTCAGTGACGCTAAAGTGGTACTCGTGGCCTAAGTTGTCGGCCGATGCCACCTCGATAACGTGACACAGTTTAATCAGATCTTGTGCGCTGCCCACGGGTAAAAAGCGCGAGTTAAGCACGCCGGTTTCGGCCAGGGCACGGTGCACATAGTCGCGCAGCTGACCCCCCTGAAAAGCGAACGCCTGATCCAGCATTTGTTGAATGTAATGCTCTTTGCGGGCTTGTTGGTCGAGCTCGGGGGGCGCGACAACGCGACTTAGCACCACTTGGTTGGGGCGCCGTTGACGCAGTTGGTTTTGGCCGGGATCCACATAGCGCAGCTGACAGTTTTGCAGTGCTGGCGCAATGGCATTTAACGCGCGACTTTGTGCCCCCGGTTGCGAGCGCAGCTGTTGGCAAACACTGATGAGCTGATCGGACTGGCCATTATTAAGATAGCTAAGCTGGCGCATAATGGTTTCGGCGCGCCGGGTAAAGCTGTTCAGTGCACCGCGCAACTGAGGCAACATGGTGTCGCAGGCGTCTTTTAAACGCCGCTCAATCACCTCGAGCAAATAGTACAACACCGAGCGCTGGGTGTTTTCGGCAACCAATTGTGGCAGCACTTGGCGCAGTTCGCGTTCGGCATCGGCTTTAAAAGTTTTGGGTTTGTCTTTTTTAATGCTGTGAATTAATCCGGCAATGGCATCGCGGTGTTTTTCTACGCTATCGGCCGATAGCCTAACGGCCAGATCGGGCATAAAGCGTTTTTCCATAAAATCAAAAAACTGGTCAGAGGCACGGTGCACCAGCTGTTGGCTTTCCATCTCGCGCACCAGCTCGCGGCGCTGGTCGGCAAGCTCGGCAATAATGTCCGAAAAATCACTGATAATGCGCTCGGAGTAATCGAAGGCGTCCAGCAAGTCGCTGTACTCGCCGCGATCGGCAAACGCTTGCAAACTGTTGCGGGTGTTGCGGGTGTTGCGATGGCGTGTGTGCAACCGCTGTTTGCCAATATCCAGCAGCGGTTGGGTAAACAAACGGCCGGTGCGGGTAAAGGCGTAATGGCTGGTGAGGGTGGCGCTGTCGACCTGACACTCGAGCCAACCAAACTCAAGCAAACGGTTTAAAATAAAACCGGCCAGCTCGCGTTGATTTTTAAAGCGCCCTTCCCCCTCGGGCTGATCGTCGTCGAGCACCACAGGGTTGCGGGCAATAGCTTCCATAAAAGCCGCGACAATGGCGTTGCGATCGAGCAGGCTTTGGTAATCGTGCAGCTCGGTGTACAGTTTTTGATACAACAAACGCAGGCACTCGACCACTAACTCGCGGTACTTACCCGTTAGTGGATTAAAAAAATGCGCCTGGGCTTGGTGAAAAAACATAAGGCTGTTAATACAAACACTGTTGCGCAAATAAGCGCGTATCGGGTTCGCTCCACTGGGCATCGGGCAGCAACATCATTTGCTCGCACCAAGGCTCTGAGCCCGGCTCTGTGTCAACGCTGGGCACATCTTGGCCGTCCGGGTCGGTGGCGTCGGGGGACAGTTGCGGCACAACCACAAAGGGGTCTGCTGCGTCGGGGCCAAGCTCGGGGGCCGGGGTAATGCTTAATACGTACAAGCCTACCGCAATGGTGATTAAGCCGATCACAATCGCGGCCAGCGAGATAATTAACGATTTAGACATCGGTTTGATCCAGCCATTGGGCAATTTGTTCGGCGTAATAGGTAATAATTAAATTGGCGCCTGCGCGTTTAAACGACAGCATGGTTTCCATCACAATGGCTTGCTCGTCGATTACCCCTGCAGCGGCGCCGGCTTTGATCATGGCGTACTCGCCACTGACGTGATAAACCGCCAGCGGACGCTCGCTGTGGGCAGCCACTTGGCTGACAATATCAAGGTACGCCAAGGCCGGTTTGACCATTAAAATATCGGCTCCTTCGGCCTCATCTTGCAGCGATTCGGCAAGCGCCTCGCGGCTATTGGCCGGGTCCATTTGGTAGCTGTCGCGGGTGCCTTTAAAGCTGCTGTCAACGGCGTCGCGAAACGGCCCGTAAAAGGCCGAGGCGAACTTGGTGGAATAGGACATGATGGGCAGATGGGTAAAGCCGGCGCCATCGAGCGCCTCGCGCAGCGCTGCGATCATGCCATCTTGCATACCAGAGGGGGCCAGCATATCGACGCCGGCGCGGGCACACACTAAGGCTTGACGCTGTAAGTTTTCGAGCGTTGCGTCATTGTCCACATCGTCGTCTACCACCACGCCACAGTGGCCGTGATCTGTGTATTCGCAAAAACAGTTATCGCTAATAACGGTGATCTCGGGGGCCGCGGCTTTGGCAGTGGTTATCATGCGCGCCAGCAAACCTTGCGGGTTAAAGGTATCGCGGCCCAGTGCGTCTTTGTGTTGCGATACACCAAACAACAATACGGCGGGGATACCGGCGGCAGCGGCGCGTTTGACGACATCGGCCAATTGCGACTCGGGGTAACGCACCACTCCTGGCATACTGGTTATCGCCACCGGTTGCTCGATGCCCTCTTCGACAAAGATCGGCAAAATTAAATCGGCGCGGCTCAGTTGGGTCTCGCGCACCATGCGGCGCAATGAGTTGCTGCGACGTAAACGACGAAAACGAAAATTAGGTGTTTGCATAAGATTCTGCCAAATATCGGTGATGTGATGTGAATTGCTGCTGTGCGCTGGCGCTTACAGCCCCAGTGAGCTCTCGTGGCTCCACTGGCACTGGATGTACATATCGCCGGAGCCGGGGGTGTGATAATTGCGGCTGCTTTCCCAGGTAAAAGTGTGAGTGCCGCACAGCTCTGTTTCTAAGTGGACTGTGGCCGATACCCAGTACATTTTACCCAGCAGTACCTCAAATTGTTCAAGCCACTGATTCCATTCGTACTCTACCGCTTTGTACGAGGCGCCAAAGTGCATGACCTCGGTTTGGTAGTTGCGCGTTAACGCATCCAGCGATGGTATGGCAAACATCTCTTGACACAAAAAGGGCCAATCGTCGGCCCGCGGCAAGCTTAGCATCGCCTCGCGGTTGGCGCGTATCCGCCGGCTGTAATCCAGCCCTTGGATACTGTCTTTAATGCAGCCGTAGACTATCGATTCCTGGTCCATAACCTCTATCCACTGATGCGCTTTCGATGCGGGATGATGTATACGCTGCCGTATTAGCGGTTGTCGTGCTCGGCCAATAATGCCAGCATAGCGGCTTCATCCATAACGTTTATACCCAGCTCTTCGGCCTTGCTGAGCTTGACGCCGGCGCCGGGGCCGGCGACTACAAAGCTGGTTTTTTTTGATACGCTACCGGCCACCTTAGCCCCCAGCGCACGCAATTTATCGCCCGCTTGGTCGCGGCTCATGGCCTCGAGGGCGCCGGTAATCACCACAGTTTGCCCCGCTAAAGGTAGCGCCGCATCGAGGTTGGCGCCAGCGTCTTGCTCGGGCCACTGTACCCCAAGTTGGCGCAGGCGGTTAACGATGTCGATATTATCCGCCGCGATAAAAAAGTCGCGAACAAAGTGCGCCACGATGGGGCCAACATCGTCTACCTCTTGCAGCGCTTGCTCGTCGGCTTGGGCCAAAGCGTCTAAGCGGCCAAAATGGCTCGCTAAATTACGGGCAGTGGCCTCGCCTACCTCACGAATCCCGAGCGCGTAAATAAAACGCTCTAAGCTGGTGTGTTTGCTTTTCTCTAGTGCGGCCAATACGTTTTTGGCCGACTTTTCGCCCATCCGCTCGAGCCCTGCCAGCTGCTCGTGGGTTAAGGTAAACAAATCGGCTACGGTGCTCACCAAAGATTTATCCACCAGCTGCTCGACCAGCTTATCCCCTAAGCCATCTACGTCTAATGCTTTACGCGAGACAAAATGACATATAGCCTCTTTGCGTTGCGCCGGACAAACCAAGCCGCCCTCGCAGCGGATGGCGGCCTCACCGGGGACCTCGGTGGCGGGCGAGCCGCAAATGGGGCACTCGGTTGGAAACACAATTTTCTGTGCGTCGGCTGGGCGGCGCTGTTTAACCACCGCCACTATTTGCGGAATCACATCGCCGGCGCGACGCACTATGACGGTATCGCCAACACGCACATCAAGGCGCGCTATCTCGTCGCGGTTGTGTAAGGTGGCGTTGGATACCGTGACGCCACCGACAAATACCGGAGCCAATCGTGCCACCGGGGTGATCGAGCCGGTGCGCCCCACCTGAAACTCTACGGCATCTAGGGTGGTGAGCTCCTCTTGCGCGGGAAACTTATAAGCGATTGCCCAGCGCGGCGCGCGCGAGACAAAGCCCAGCTCCTCTTGCTGTGCAATGGCGTTTACTTTAAACACCACGCCATCGATATCGTAATCGAGCTGGGCGCGTTTTTGACCTAAGCTTTGTTGGTATTGAATGCACTGCGCAATAGAGCTGGCGGTTTGCATTTGCTCGTTGGGCGAAAACCCCCAACGTTTTAAACGGTGCAAAATCTCGCTGTGTTTGGCCGGCAGCGTTTGCCCCTGGTACACGGCGACACTGTAAGCGCACAACTGCAAAGGCCGTTTAGCGGTGATGCGCGAATCCAGTTGCCGCAAACTGCCGGCGGCGGCATTGCGTGGATTGACAAATAATTTTTCACCGGCAGCGCGAGCGCTGTCGTTAAGTGCAGCAAAGCCGGCTTTAGGCATAAAAATTTCACCGCGCACTTCTAACCGCTGTGGGTAATCGTTGCCGTACAAAGCCAGCGGTACGGTTTTTATGGTGCGCACATTGGCGCTGATGTCTTCGCCGTTTAAACCGTCACCGCGGGTTAAAGCGCGCACCAACAAACCGTTTTCGTACAGTAAACTCACGGCGATGCCGTCGAGTTTGGGCTCGCAGGCGTATTCAATATCGCCGCTGTGATCTAGACGCTCTTTAACCCGTTTATCAAAGGCTATTAGGTCGGCGGCGGAGAAGGCGTTATCCAACGAGAGCATGGGTTTTTCATGGGCCACGGTGGTAAAGGCGGTAAGTGGCTCTGCGCCAACCCGCTGGGTTGGCGAGTCGGCGCTGATAAGATCCGGGTGTTGTGCTTCGATCGCTTTAAGTTGGTTAAATAAACGATCGTACTCGGCATCCGGCACACTCGGATCATCGAGTACGTAGTATTGGTAATTAAAGCGGTTTATCTCATCGCGCAGTTGTTTCACTGTGCGGCTGAGGGATGCGGACTTTTGCTGGGCCAAAGTTAACTCTACCTAATCAAACGATTGCCGATGGTTGAGATCGGATTAATGATTTGCACGAGACAAACGTTTACGCTCGTACTCGGCAATACGCTGACGGCAATGCTCCATTGTTTGACGAGTCATCACGCTGCGGTTTTCATCTTTTAATTCGCCGCCTAAACGCTCGGTGAGTGTCTGGGCAATATCGCGCATTACATCAAAAGATTTTAAACTGTCGGGGCGCATGGGCAAGGTCATAAACAAGCTCACCCCTGGGGTTTCAAAGGTATCCATGCTGTCTAAATCAAACACGCCGGGCTTGACCATATTGGCCAAGCTGAACAGCACCGGGCCCTCGCCTGTCTCGTGGGCGTGACGATGAAAAATGTTCATATCGCCAAACCGCATACCGCACTGCAGCAGCACATCCAGCAGTGCACTGCCGGCAAACAGCTGCCCCTGTGGCGCCATAACGTTAATAATAATAACCTCGTCCGGTGGCTCGGGGGCGCTTTCGGGCTCGTCGCGGCTGTTAAAGCTGGGCTCGTTTGGTTGGTGATCAAACTCGGGCTCTGGCGATTCGTCTACAGCGGTAAAGCTGGGCTCGACGCGTTTGTCATCGTCGGGCAAAGCGTCGTCGCTGCTAAAGGATGGCTCGGTGGTTGTATGTGGGGCGCTTGCGGCTGGGTTTTGCCCTACCGACTCCATCAGCATGGGCACAGATTCGTCCAAGTTTAACGTCACTTGCTGCGGTATACGGTTGGGCTCTTGTGCCGAGTGCGCCTGGCTGTCGGCGGCGTCGCGATGGCGCGGGGCAACCCGCGCGCCGCCATTTGGCAGCTCGCTGGTGAAAGGCTCGCTAAGGGTCTCGCCGGTGCGAGCAAAGTGTTTTGCCCGTTTTGAGACTCGTATCGCATCTTGACGAGACGCACGCATGCGCCGCCAGCCATCGAGTAAGATGCCGACAATCAATAAAACAACAATAATCGTTAACCAAGTTTCCATAATTCTCTATCCACTTTAGCGGTTAGCCAAGAGACTTTAGCAAAATTTTAAATCGCGGCAAGCTCGGCGGCCTCTTCGACATCGACCGTCACTAAACGTGAAACACCCGGCTCGTGCATGGTCACGCCCAACAACTGATGGGCCATTTCCATGGCGATTTTATTGTGCGTAATATAAATAAACTGTACGTGCTCTGACATCTCTTCCACCATGCGGGCGTAGCGAGCCACGTTAGCATCGTCAAGCGGTGCATCTACTTCATCCAGCATACAAAATGGTGCTGGGTTAAGACGGAAAATCGAGAACACCAAAGCAATCGCTGTGAGTGCTTTTTCGCCACCACTTAAGAGGTGGATGGTGCTGTTACGTTTGCCCGGTGGGCGCGCCATAATGGCGACGCCGGTATCGAGTAAATCCTCGCCGGTAAGTTCCAAATACGCGTGCCCGCCACCGAACATTTTTGGAAACAGCTCTTGCAAGCCCTTGTTAACCTGCTCGAAGGTTTCTTTAAAGCGCGTGCGGGTTTCGCGGTCAATTTTTTTGATGGCGTTTTCCAGCGTCTCGAGCGCTTCGGTTAGATCTTGGTCTTGGGCGTCTAAATAGTTTTTACGTTCTGATTCGGTTTTATACTCGTCGATTGCCGCCAAGTTAATGGCACCTAAACGGCTAATACGCTGGGCCAATTGTTCCAGCTCTGACTCCAGCGGTGCACGCTCGGCGTTATCGGTTAAGTTGTCCAGCAGCGTTTGCAAATCAAAGCCGTCTTCGGTCAGTTGCTCGGCCAGACCCCGGCGCTGCACCTCGAAGGTTTGCGCCGCTAAACGCTCTTGCTCTAAGTGGCCGCGCACCGCCTGCACTTCTTGCTCGGCTTTGTTGCGCAACTGCTCGGCTTGGCGTAACTCGTGCTCGACCGCCTCGAGGGCGCGGCGGGACTCGGCGAGCTCTTGCTCGACATTAATGCGTTTGGCCAGCGCGGATTCTAGCTCGAGGCTGTTCTCCTCGGCCGGGTCGCGGTTCTCACTGAGCGACTCGGCCAACAGCTCGCGGCGCTCGTTAAGTGTTTCGGCCTGCTCTTGTAGGCGCGCGATGTTCAGTTTAATGCTGTCGATTTGGGTATTGAGTGATGCCGCGCGCATTTGTAGCTGGTGGGCTAAGTCTTTGTCGTGTCGGGCTTTTTGGCGTGCATCGTCCAGTCCGGCGCGTATCGCATCGCGGCGGCTAAGCAGCGCCTCGCGCTCGTCGGTGTCTTGCTCCATGGCGCCAATGGCATCGCTTAAAATAACCCGCGCCTCGGACAGCTGCTCGGCCTCTTGTTGCATTTGCTCGCGGGCTTCGCGCACCTCGTCTTCTAGGCGGCTTTTGCGCATGCCCAGCTGCTCGATTTGTACCTGTTTGGCACTGATGGTAGAGCGCAGCTCGCTGTGCCCCGCGCTGTGGCTATCGAGATCGCGGCGGTTGTTTTCGCGCTCGCTCTCGAGCGTGTTAATTTGCTCGCGGTTGTGCGCTACCGCCTCTGCCAATTGCTCGGCGGCGGCTTCGCTGTCAATAATGGCGGCATCCAGTTGCTCTAGCTCTTGTCGGCGGGCGATAACGCCGGCGCTGGCGTCTGTGTCGCGGGCGACTTTTAACCAGTGTTGACTGAGCCACACGCCATCGCGAGTGACCACAGACTCGCCGGCACTGAGCGACTCACGCAGTGCCAAAGCGGCGCCGAGGTCGTCGGCAACGTAAATGCCACTGAGCATGCCTGCCACATCCCAATCGGCCGATACATGGCTGGCTAGGGTTGTGTGACGCGCGCTGTTGGCGGCGGTGCTGGCGGTGCGATCGAGCAACACTAACTCGCCCTGCTCGAGCTGGGCGATAAACTCGGCGCTGGCGTCCATACCATCGACACAAACCGCTTGCAGGGTATTGCCCAGTACGGTTTCAAGGGCGGCGTCCCAGCCATCGCTGACTTTGACGTCCTGCGCCAAGCGCGGTGCATCGGTTAAGCCGCGCGCTTGCAGCCAGCCGCTAACGGCTTGGCTTTTTTCGCCTAGAGCCGCCTGTTGCAGCGCCTCCAAAGAGGCGTGTCGGCCACGCATGCTTTGCAGCTGGCTGCGTTTGTCGTCTAGCTCATCGGCTAGGCGCTGGCCGTCGCTGCGCAATTGCTCGAGCTGATCGGCGTAGCTCTCAACCCGCTCGCGCTGCTCGTCCATCAGCATATCCAGCTCGGCCAGTTGCTCGCGCAGTTGCTCTATGTCGCTGTCGTCAATGCCGCTGTCGGCTAAGCCGCGTTTTTCTTCGTTAAGTTTATCGACTCGGGTTAATAACCGCTGCTGCACTTGCTCTAAGTGTTGGATGCGCGACTGCTGCACCTCGGCCCGCTGACGTGGCTCGGCGGCGCGCAGGTTAAAATCGTCCCACTCGCCCTGCCAGATTTGCATCTGCTCTTCGGCGTCGGCCAGTAAGTCGCCCGATGACTCTTCGGCGGCTTGTACCAGCTCTAACTCGGGCTCTATTTGCAGCAGTTCTGCTTGCCACTGCTCGGCTTTGTCGGTGTCGATGCTGAGCCGATCTTGCGCCTCGGAGCGCTCGCGCTCGGTGCGTTCGATGTCGCTTTGCAGCTGGCGGTTGCGCTCTTCGGCGTGTTTAATGCTTTGCTCGATACGAGCAATATCGGCGCCGATGGCGTAAAAACGCCCCTGCACTTCGTTAAACTGGTCGCTCAGTTCGGCCTGTTGCGAGCGGCATTTTTCAATGCTGGTGTCTTTGTTGACCTGCTCGGTGACAAACGATTCCATGCGCAACTCAAGCTCGCGAATGGCTTGTTGTTTGCCACCGGCTTGGCGATCCAGATCGCGGTATTTAATGGCTTGTACTTGCGCTTTAAGGTGGCGCTCGTGGTTTTTGTACTCGGTGTATTTCTCGGCCGCTTGTGCCTGGCGCTCAAGGCGCGACAATTGACGCTCTAGCTCGTCGCGAATATCGGTTAACCGCTCGAGGTTTTCGGTGGTGCGGCGCATGCGGTTTTCGGTGTCGCGGCGTCGCTCTTTGTATTTGGAGATACCGGCGGCTTCTTCGATAAACACTCGCAGCTCTTCGGGCTTGGCCTCAATCATGCGCGAGATCATGCCCTGCTCGATAATGGCGTAACTGCGCGGCCCGAGACCGGTGCCCAAAAAGATATCGGTAATATCACGGCGGCGGCATTTAGCGCCGTTGAGGTAGTAGTTGTTTTGCCCGTCGCGGCTGACTCTGCGTTTTATGGAGATTTCGGTAAAAGCGGCGTACTCACCCACCAATGTGCCAGCGCTGTTATCAAACACCAGCTCGATAGACGCCTGGCCCACAGGCTTGCGGCCGCCGGAGCCGTTAAAAATGACGTCGGTCATGGACTCGCCGCGCAGGTTTTTGGCGGACGACTCGCCCATAACCCAGCGCACAGCATCGATGATGTTGGACTTGCCGCAGCCGTTAGGGCCTACAACGGCACCGAGGTTGCTGGGAAAGTTGACGGTTGTCGGATCGACAAAGGATTTAAACCCCGCCAATTTAATACATTTTAACCGCATAGGTCCTTGTCACTCATTATCTTCGCGTCTGGCGAGTGTTGAAAGTTTTGCGACATTCAGTGGTCGAGCTGGCCTATCCATTGGCGCCCGGAACCCGCAGCGAGCCGAATTTTAACGGAGAATTCTACACATTTGCCCTTGTGTTTACACCTTTCGCGCCAGCTAAATGGCAAACTTTTTTGCCTTTTTACCGCTGAGCTTGAGCGCTGTACAAACATTAATCAAGTGACGTGCTGTTGCTTATATTCGGCCGCGCTACAACAGTGTGTCGATCACTACTGTAAGTGTCTCGGGGAGTTTATCAGTTTGCAGTGGCCCCAGCAGGCCTTGCAGGTCCCCGGCCGCGGCCGCCACTTGCCCGCTAACGGATACTCGGGCTACGATTTCGATGCTCCCCTGGGCCAACAAATCACTGACGTTGGTCATGGCCATTGTTTCATCAAGAACAATCGTTGTGGGCAACTGTGCCGCTGGCAAGCGCGTAACCACCAGGGGCATAGGGCTGCCCTGGTAGGCGCGGGCGTATAAAAACAGCGTGCCATCGGCTGGCAGTTGCAACTCTGGCGCAACCGAAACCGTGACCGGAATCGACCAGCCGGCGGTTTCTTGTGTGGCCGGTTGCTCATTTTTTGCCTCGCCCGAGGCCGAAGCTTGGCGCCGCGCCTCGGCGCGCGCCCGTGCCACGCCGGACATCAGCGCGTCGCGACCCGGTGCGCCTTCAGGGGTCTGATTAACCGCTGTACCCCATAACCGTGCGGCATCGGCAAACTCTTGTCGCTCAAAAGCCATGATACCGGCCAGCCCCAGCGCGGTGGTGTCTTTGTCGTCAACCTCGAGGGCCCGAGTGACTAAAAAGTCGATCTCGTCGTTGATTTGGTTGCCATTGTTAAGAAATATTGCCTGCGCCAGCGCCGAGGCATTGCCCGGATCGCTTGGGGCGCGCTGATAAACCCCACGAAAACCGCGCTCGGCGGCAGAGAAATCACCCACCTGACTGCCATAGCGCCCCAGTAAATACCAGTACTGGGTGTTCTCTGGGTGCCGCTCTAGGCGCGACTCGATAGCGCTTATCAGCTCGCGGGTGGGTTGTGCGTCGGGGCTTTTACCGTCGCGAAATGCCTGCATGTTGGCCAGCTCTAACTTTTGCTGCATTTGACTGAACAACACATCGGCGCTAGAGCCACGGCTAAGGTATAGCCAACCACTGAAAACGATCAGCAGCACTAAACTGAGCAGCAAGATATTGCCACCGCGAAGGTTAAAAGCGCGCTCGCTAGCGGCGTCTTGATCGGCCAAAAAATTGCGCTGTAGCTCGGCGCTTAGGCGATCGTGTTGCGCTTGGTCGATGCGCTGCTGCGCCAGCTCGCTGTCCAGCTCGGCCAAATGCTCGCGGTACAGGGCTAGGTTTTCGTCGCTGCGCTGGGCGCTGCTTTGTGCCGTACTTGGGTTGACCGCAATAATGCGTTTTGCGCGCCACACGGGCCAGATAAACACAGCCACAACCAATGCTAACAATACGGCTGCGGCCGCCATAAATTCACTCATGGGGTGGCTCCTGTGGTGTGTTGTGGTTGGACGACCCGGCGCGAGCGCCCAGCAGGCGCTCCAGCTCGGCTTGCTCGTGCGAATCTAGCGGGCGCTCGAGCTGCGCGGCACGACGCCGGCGCACCATTAAAATTATGACGATTATACCAATCAGCAGCAACAGCAGCGGCGCTGCCCACAAAATTAACGTGGCTTTTGTCAAAGGTGGGCGATATAAAATGTAATCGCCATAGCGGGCCACCATATGGTCGGTAATTTCTTTATCGCTGCGGCCGTCTTGAATTTGCTCGTACAGTTCGCGACGCAAATCCTGCGCGATCATGGAGTCGGAGTCGGCCAGGCTTTGATTTTGACATTTAGGGCAGCGCAGCTCGTGGGTAAAAGCTTCAAAACGGACCTTATCAACATCGTTACTAAACTGATAATACACCTCACCAAAACACAGCGGTGCTAAAAATATCAGTAGAGGAATCAACAAATTGCGCATACTTTTACTACCTTTACGTAAGATTGACCGAGTATACCGACCCGCCGTATTTGATGCGAGCCCCGCTGCTATTGCGCTGTGGCGATAAAGACAGGTAAAAATACCATCTATTTAATAAAAGTGGTTGACGTCTGC